>Ga0256843_1002715_pt1 | contig 12748 bp, 10 predicted proteins | sample AlvinellametaG_FD_191572 | JGI IMG/M metagenome (GOLD analysis project Ga0256843, IMG submission 191572) | Pompeii worm associated microbial communities from hydrothermal vent at the East Pacific Rise, Pacific Ocean - Alvinella | ecosystem: Host-associated > Annelida > Integument > Unclassified ... | reverse complement strand
CTCGAAAAAAATCGAGGTTTTTTTATGCAAAAAATATAAATAATCATATAAAATAGGCATTTTAGTAGTAACTTTGCATTATAAAATTTTTATAAAATGAATAAAGCAGTTTATATAGCAACCATAGAACCTTTTAGCGGAAAATCGCTCATCAGCATTGGACTAATGAACGAATTACTCACTCGAAGAAATAAAGTAGGATATTTCAGACCGGTAATTAACGACTATCAGGAAGGCAAAAAAGACAATCATATTGTAACCATGTTAGAATATTTTAAATTGGATTTACCTTATGAAGATGCCTACGGATTTACCCGCAGTGAAATGATCAATCACCTAAATAAAGGTGAACAAAAAATTATTTTGGATACCATTATTCGAAAATATAAAAAACTCGAAAAAAAATATGACTTTATACTCATTGAAGGAAGTGATTTTTCTGGAGAAGGAAGCATGATCGAATTTGAACTAAATGTCAAACTAGCCTCTAATCTTTCCATACCTACCATACTAGTTTCCAGTGGTGTATCAAAAACTTTTGATGAATACATAGGAAACATAAAACTGGCTTATGACAGTTTTAAGGAAGAAAAAGTTGAAGTACCTGCTATAATTGCCAACAAAATAAAACCTAAGAATTTAAAAAGAATCATCAAACGTATTCAAAAAGTAGTAGACGAAAAAACTTACGTTGCCGCAATCCCGCGCGATGAAAATCTGCTAAAACCCAGTATGCGTGACATTCTGAATTATTTTGACGGAAAAGTATTATTTGGAGAAAATCATTTAGAAAAACCGGTTAAACATTACGAAGTAGGTGCTATGCAACTACGTCATTATCTCAATCGTTTACGCGACAAATCGGTAGTCATAACTCCCGGTGATCGAGGTGATTTAATTTTAGGAGCCATACAAGCTGATAAAAGTGACGCTTATCCGGGTATTTCCGGACTAATATTAACCGGAGGTATCACTCCTGAAAAACCAATTTTAAAACTAATTGAAGGTATAGCAACCACTTTACCTCTTGTAGTTATTAAACCTAATACTTTTGAAGCCGCTAAAAAAATAGCGGAGCTCAAACCAAAAATTAATCCTTTTGATGTTCGCAAAATCATGAAATCCATCAGCTTGTTTAAAAAACACGTCGATGTCAAACAAATTTTAGACAAACTGATTCAATACGAAAGCGAAAAAATGACACCCGCCATGTTCTTATACAACTTGGAAGAATGGGCCGGACGCGAACGCAAAAAAATAGTATTACCCGAAGGCACGGATCCGCGTATCCTCAAAGCTAGTTGTAAACTACAAGCAGCCGACTTAGTTGATTTGGTATTATTGGGAAAAAAAGAACAAATCTGTAATCTGGTAAAAAACAAAGGTATCAATTTAGATTGTGATAAAATTGAAATCATTGATCCGGATACTGACAAACGCGGTGAAAAATACGCTCAAAAACTATACGAACTTCGCAAACACAAAGGTATGACCGAAACCACTGCGCATGACTTGATCAAAGACGTTTCTTACTTCGGCACCATGATGGTTTACGAAGGCGATGCCGATGGAATGGTTTCTGGAGCTGCTCACACTACTCAACACACCATTCGTCCGGCTTTACAAGTTATCAAAACCAAACCGGGAGCCAAAATCGTATCATCGGTATTTTTTATGTGTCTGCCTGACAGGGTTTCCGCCTTTGCCGACTGTGCCATCAATCCGAATCCCAATGCCGAAGAATTAGCCGAAATAGCCATTGCCACAGCCGACTCGGCCAACAAATTCGGTATCAAACCCAAAGTCGCCATGCTATCCTACTCGTCGGGTAGTTCAGGTAAAGGTGAAGACGTAGAAAAAGTCAGAAAAGCCACGGAAATAGTCAAAACCAAACGTCCCGATATATTAGTAGAAGGGCCTATTCAATACGACGCAGCCGTTGACCCGGAAGTCGGCAAAAAGAAAATGCCCAACTCTCCGGTGGCCGGACAAGCTAGTGTATTAATCTTTCCAGACTTAAATACAGGAAACAATACTTACAAAGCCGTTCAACGCGAAACGGGTGCCTTGGCTATCGGGCCAATGCTACAGGGATTGCGTAAGCCTGTCAACGACTTGAGTCGCGGATGTACGGTTGATGACGTTTACAATACTATTTTATTGACAGCTATTCAAGCTCAGGAAAACGAATAGATTTTTATTCTTTTCCATCGACATAATCTTGCAAATAACTGAAACGGGGAGTCAACTTCCCGTTTTCAGTTATTTTGGCTCTTTGTAAAACACCGTCTTTATCACCGTTAAAAAAAGCGGGTATAATATGCGTTTTAAAACTATTACCAAAGCCTTCCGAAGCATCACGGGCTATTTCGTTGGGTAAATTGTCCACCGTCATACAAGCAATGGCATCCGGATTTCTAAAATCTACTTCCTTACCGGTTTTAGGATCATAACCGTAAATAGGATCGGCAATTGTAGAAGCCTTAATAGTAGTAACCACCGGACCGTTGATATCACAACTGATATCGCCTACCACCTTGATTTTGTTATCCGGCGCCTGCACGTGTTCTTTGGTATAAATATACGGAGCGCCTTGTCCGTAATAATGTCCGGCGATATAAATATCGGCTACTTTGGTAAATTTTTCAAAATCGCCTTCAAAACGTTCGGGATGAGTAAAAAACTCTTGAAAATCAAAAGGTTTTCCTTCTTTGTGTTTGTTATACCAATCCACATCTATTTGGGTATAAACAGGCTCGTCAAAATCTTCCGTCAAAAAAGCTTTGGGAGACACTTCACGCAATCCCATGGCATCTAAGATTTCTTTGGCTCCGTTTCCTACCCTTCCCTTACCGGTCAAGACAATTTTGATGGGCGGTAACAAAGGTTTTACCTCCCGTAATTTTTTAATCAGCTCCTCTTTGTCTTTCAAATCAATGGCACGGGAAATATCAAACAATCCGGTTTTTTTACCGTAAGTTCTAATCGTATTGTAAGCACCCACCACGCCGGCATAATAGCCGAAAGCTACCAATCGCATACCGTTTTTATCCACTATGGTTTCATGATCGTATAACTCTATATTTTTATCTAAAATGGCTCTTAACAATTTGCGGTTATAAGGTTGTTTTTTGATGGTATGCGAAAAGAAAAAATATTTTTTACCGGGAATCAAAGCATCGACAGGCACTTCTTTTACGCCTAACAAAACATCAGCATCTGACACATCGTCCACGACTTTTATTCCGGCTTGTTTATATTCTTCATCTGTATAAGCTCTGATATCCGATTTTTCGGCAACTATTTGCAAATCAGGATATTTATCAAGCAATTCACGAGCTTGTTCAGGCGTGAGAACCACCCTTCTGTCAGGCGGATTTTTACGTTCTTTGATCAAAGCAATCTTCATAAATCTGTATATTTTGGTTAATGTTCAAATTTAATTTTTTTTCGGTATATAACCAAATCATAGCTTAAATAAAACTTTTACTTATTAAATATTAAATGTTTCTTACAAAACGATTTAAAGGCCGTTCGTAATATTGAAAACTCAGATAACTAATAAGCAAGGTTATTATAAAAATAACAACAATAATAACTAGATCACTATGAACATATTGCCCCAAATAATTTAAAAAATAACGTATAACTAACTGATGAAACATGTAAAAACCATAACTGATTTCACCTGCAAGAAAAAAAAATCTATGGGATAAAAATCTTGAGATTTTTCCCTGTTGAAAAGCAAAAGAAAAAATAATTAAACTAATAGGTAACCAATAATATATGGAATAACGGAAAGTTAATGGAATCTTTTCATGAAACCAGAAAAACAAAATAAACAGTAAAATTGAGAACCATTCTATCTTTGAAAAATTCATTTCAGGCTTCTTTCTTCTAACATAGCTAAATAAATTGAACAAGGCGATTCCAAGCATAAAATCAACAAACCTAATAGGAGGAAAAATATAAAAAATAAAATGTTGCCAATGCTGAGGAACAATAAAAAATAAAGCAAAAACAATTGTTATAGAAAGCAATAGTAAGCAATAAAATCGTTTAGATTGCTTAAGAAATAGATAAATAAAAAACGGAAATAATAAGTAAAAAAAAGCCTCATCCGAAATACTCCATGAAGGAGCATTGAAAGAATAATGAACGTTTTCTTGCGGAAAAAAACTTTGAATTAAAATTAAATTGATAAGAAACTTAAGAATAAATTTTATTTGGTTCTGAAAGAATTCAGAAAAAACCAATGGTATTGAAAGAAATAAAGTCAACAAATGTAAAGGATAAATTCTGGCAAAACGAGCTTTCCAAAAAAAGATTTTATCTTTTTCTCCCCGCAATAAAGGAATTTGATATTTATAGGCTAAAATAAAACCACTTAGAATAAAAAAGAAACTCACTCCTATATAACCTTCAAAAAAAATATGTTTGAACAAAACACGTAAAGTCTCATTCTTACTTTTTGATAAAAAATCCAGATGTGATACAAAAACAAAAAGAGCAAATATAAACCGTAGCGAAGTAAGTGGTTTTATCATGAAAAAATATTATCACTTTTTTAAAAAACAGCCTTAAACAGCAAATCGGCTGTTGCCGGATTGGTGGCCAAAGGCACATTATGCACATCGCACAAACGCATCAACATAGAAATATCCGGTTCATGCGGGTGTTTATCCAACGGATCTCTGAAGAACACCACCATTTTGGTTTTTCCTTCCGCTACGCGGGCACCTATCTGAGCATCACCGCCTAAAGGACCGGACAATACCCGGTGCACTTGCAAACCGGTTTCTTCTATATATTTTCCGGTAGTTCCGGTGGCTATAATCTTAACGTTTTTTTGTAATAATTCTTTTTTGTGCTCCATGATAAACCGAACCATTTCCGGTTTTTTACCATCGTGTGAAATCAAAGCTATTTCCATATCATTCATTTTTTATAAATGCAAAATTACGTCAATATTTACGAATAAGCATCAATTTTGAGTTAATTTTCTAATTTTTTTGAAAAAACAGCCTGTAAAAATCCCCATCCATATCCCAAAAGCATGACAAAAGAAGCTACGGCTGATAAAAATCCCGTTTTGAAATTTTTATACTGCGACGATGCATGAAAAAATAAAATTAAAAAATACAACAAGTATAAAAATAAGGGCAGATAAATTTTAAAAACAGCCATTAACAAACTAAATATCAATCCAATAGCAAAAAGAGATGGAAAAAGATGCACCGGTTTTAAAGAATCCGGATATTTTTTCCACAAAGCCACCCGTGCTTCGCCAGAATGCTTGACTTGACGAAAAAAAGACAAGAAATTGTTCCGGCGTTTGTGATATACAAAAGCCTCTTGAAACAAAGCGGTTTTAAAGCCTTCTTTGAGAATACGTATGCTCAAATCGATATCTTCGCCGTAGCGCATAGGCGAAAATCCGCCGGTTTTGTGAAACACTTCTTTTGATAGTCCCATATTAAAACTGCGCGGATGAAATTTTTCCAAACTTCTGCTCTTTCCACGAATACCACCGGTAGTAAAAAATGACGTCATGGCATAATTAATTGCTTTTTGCACCGGCGTAAAATCATCGGCTGCCGCATCGGGACCACCATAAGCATCAACGTAGTTTTGTTGCAAACGGTTCACTACCGTCTGCATATAGTTTTCGGGCAATACCGTATCGGAATCCAAAATGATAAAATAATTTCCGGAAGCCTTTTTCATTCCATAATTCCGGGTTAATCCCGGCCCTGAATTTTCTTTGTAAAAATACTTGACACGGAGCTTGCCCATAAAATCACGGGTTACTTTTTCGGCCAATACCGATGAGCCGTCCTCTACCACAATTACTTCAAAATCGGTATAAGACTGCCGTAATAGGCTCGACAATAAATCACGGATTTCATCCGGACGGTTATACACCGGAATAATCATGGAAAATGATAAAGATGACTGCTTGTTATTTGACATTATTAATGGACTTACCACAAAGATAATAAAATTCGTTTTCTTAGTTTCCGGCAAATTTGCTCAAATTTTTCATTACTCAAGCTATTTTGCAAACAAAAACTTAAAAATCAATGAATTAATCGATATTTTTTCAAAAAAAGTTGTCCGGCTCACAATAATTTGTAACTTGACAACATTAATATAATAACGAAACATTTCGAATAACTATAAACAAGTAACAGCGAATGTCCAGAAATCACTTCGAGACATTCAGAGTAAAGTCACTTCGAGTGATCCCGACTTAAAGTCGGGATTGTATCGAGAAGCCGACATTACCTCAATCAAAGATGCTTGTCTTACATCTCGATACATTTAAGCTTCGTAAACTCGCTTAAACACTCGATGTGACAAGCATTTCGATACATCCCGACTTTAGGCCGGGACACTCAATGTGACAAGCTTATTGCATCAACAAACTTGTTACTTAACATGACTAATAGTTGTGATTAATTATGATAAACATTATAAATATTTAAATTCAAACCCTATGAAACGCCTTATTCTAATTCTGCTCTTCTCCTTCTCTACTTCCCTATACGCAACGACTTATTATGTATCAACCGGCGGAAACGACAACAACTCCGGACAGAGCATAGACGATGCTTTTTTGACTATTGCCAAACTCTTAAACACCTTACAACCCGGCGATACCGGATTAATTTTGGCCGGCACCTATCAGCTCGATCAAAGCACCCAAATATCCGGCACCGAAGATAATATTATAAGCATTAAAGCTTATGATAATCAAGAAGTTGTGTTAGAAGGAAGCGGAAACACCGATAGCGGCGGGCGATTCAGAATCAGACACGATTGGTATCATATTGAAGGGCTTGAATTTAAAAACGGAGATGCCGGAATTACCTTAACAAGCAGTGCTTCCCACAATACCATTAAAAATTGTGTAGCACATGACTGCTATTATTCCGGTTTTTATATGGCCGATGATGCATCCTACAACCTGATTATCAACTGCGATTCTTATAATATGTATGACAGTGGCACCAATGGTGGTAATGCCGACGGTTTTGTTGTCAGCGGACAATATTCTGCGCCCGGCCCAGGAAACAAATTTATAAACTGCCGGGCTTGGGACAATTCAGATGACGGTTTTGACGTTTGGAAAGCCGGACATCCCGTAGAATTTGAAAACTGCTTGTCTTATAACAACGGGAAATTTGACGGTGACGGAAACGGTTTTAAACTCGGTGTCAATCTGACGGATGAAGATCAGCATATCTTAAAAAATTGTCTTGCTTGGAACAACCGCCAAAACGGTTTTGATTATAACGACACCGATGTTTCACAAACTTTGTATAACTGCACGGCTTATAACAACGAACGCAATTATAAATTTTGGAATATCAACGGCGCCCCCGACATTCATAATATTCAAAATTGTATTTCGGCTGTTACCCAAACCGATGATATTCTCTTACAAACCATCATCGACCAAAATACCAATTCATGGAACTTAATCGATGCCAATAACGCCACAATCATCGACGATAATTTTATCAGCACCGATGACAGCACCATTACCGGTGCCCGAAACGACGACGGTAGCATACCAGACAGCGATTTTTTAAAATTAAAGTCTACGAGTATTTTTATCGATGCCGGTGTGGACGTCGGGCTGAACTACAACGGAAATGCCCCCGATTTAGGAGCTTTTGAAAGCGATTATACGACAGAAATTGCTGATTTTCAAAATATTCAAGTTGAAATCTATCCCAATCCTGCAAGCCGGATTATCCATATCAAATTTAACAGTGAAACTGATGCAGAACTCCGGATTTTTGATTTATCGGGTAAAACTGTCTTCAAACAGCCGGTAAATAAAGGAAATGAGATAATAGAATTAAATATTACAGAATTAAAAAACGGAGTGTATTTTTTGCAAATAACAAATTCCGTCCGGTCGATTTGGAATAGTAAATTTTTGAAGGAAAAGTGAGTTAGCTGTTGGCTTTTAGCTATTTTTTTTCTTCATTTTTCATTTATGAGAGACTGCCACAGCCTTCGTGCCTCAGGCTTCGCAGTGACACTATTAATCCGGAATTTCGCTACGCTCAACTTTCTCTCCCCATTTTTACTCCCGATATGGATTTTGTATGTTCATTCACCCTACGGTCGATTTCACACAAAATCTCATTCGGGATTTCGCTACGCTCAACTTGCCCCCGCACTTTTACCTTGCTCCTTGTCCCTTTTACCTTTTCCCTTCTTACATTCGTTCAGGAACTTCAATTCCCAATAAACCGAAAGCATTTTGAATGGTATCTCCTACTTTTTCGGATAGTTTTACACGGAAAATTCGCTCATTCTCATCATCGGCAGCCAAAATAGGCACACTTTGATAAAAACTGTTATAAGCTTTTACCAAATCATAGGTATAATTGGCTATCACACCCGGATTTTGCTGTTCGGCCGCAACGGCAATCACTTGCGGAAACATTTCCATTTGCTTGATGACTTCTTTTTCTTTGCCATCTAAAGTAGAAACCTGAAAATCTTTTTGTCTCAAATCACCGGCTTTGCGCAAAATAGATTGGATACGCGCATAAGTGTATTGGATAAACGGGCCGGTGTTTCCTTGAAAATCGATAGATTTTTTCGGATCGAACATAATGGTTCGTTTCGGATCAACTTTTAAAATGTAGTATTTCAGTGCGCCCAAACCGATGATGCGGTATAAACGTTCTTTTTCCTCGTCGCTATAACCTTCCAGTTTGCCCAACTCTTGCGAAATTTCGCGGGCTGTCGCCGTCATTTCTTCCATCAAATCGTCGGCATCTACTACGGTTCCTTCTCGCGATTTCATTTTGCCGTGTGGCAACTCTACCATTCCGTAGGACAAGTGATACAGTCTGTCGGCCCACTCAAAACCCAATTTCTTTAAAATCAAAAACAACACCTGAAAATGATAGTCTTGCTCATTTCCCACCACGTAAATATGACTGTCAATATCAAAATCTTCAAAACGTTTGATAGCCGTTCCTATGTCTTGCGTCATATACACCGAAGTGCCGTCGGCACGCAGCAAAAGTTTTTCGTCCAAACCTTCGTCGGACAAATCCGCCCATACCGATCCGTCTTCTTTTTGATAAAAAATACCCTTTTTCAATCCTTCTTCCACTACTTTTTTACCTAACAGATAAGTTTCGCTCTCGTAATAGTTTTTATCAAAACTTACACCCAAATTTTTATAGGTTTCATCAAAACCTTCATATACCCATCCGTTCATTTTATGCCACAACTCCATCACTTCCGGATCTTTGGCTTCCCATTTTCGCAACATTTCTTGAGCTTCCAACAAAATAGGCGCTTGCTTTTTGGCTTCTTCTTCACTCATACCTTCGTCCACCAAACCGGCAATTTGTTTTTTGTATTCCTGATCAAATTTCACATAATATTTTCCTGCCAAATGATCTCCTTTCAATCCGCTGCTTTCGGGCGTTTCACCGTTACCGAATTTTTGCCATGCCAACATGGATTTACAGATATGAATACCGCGATCATTGATAATTTGCGTTTTGATAACCGGCTTACCGGTGGCTTTATATATTTCGCTGATGCTGTGTCCCAGCAAATTGTTTCGGATATGTCCCAAATGCAAAGGTTTATTGGTATTGGGCGATGAATATTCCACCATCAAAGCTTTTTCATTTTCGCGTTTGGGTGTTAATCCGTAATTTTTATCGGGATAAATATCTTTGAGAAAATCCGTATAATAAGCATCGTCAACCACCAGATTTAAAAAACCACCCACTACGTTAAAATCTTTGATTTCAGAAACATTTTCCTGTAAATATTGTCCTGTTTTTTCGGCTATTTCATTCGGATTTTTACGCAATTGTTTCACATAAGGAAATACCACCAAGGTAATGTCTCCTTCAAAATCTTTACGCGTGGCTTGCAGTTCTACTTGATCAATCTTCAAATCGTATAAGTCTTGAAAAGCTTGTTTGACTTTTTCTTGTAAAATTTGTTCTATCTTCATACCGGTTGTTTTAATAAATTAACTAAACTTCTGAACTTTTGCATATCGTAAATAAAGTAATGTTTTCCGGAATGCCGGGACAAGTATCCTTAACCCACTCCGAGACTTTTTGAGTAATGTCAGTTCGAGTGATTTTTATGAGTTTACAAATAAAAATCGTATCGAGAACTAAACATTACGTCAATCAAAGATGCTTGTCTTCTCAATCTCCCAAAACTTCGGGACAGTCTAACTGACAAGCATTTGACACTTACAAAAGTTCAGTAAATCAATAAAGACTTGTAAGGCATCAACCTCATCCGTCTTATTCAGGCAGCAAAAATACAAATTATTTAGCAGTTAATACCTTTATTAACGATATTAAAATATAAATTCACCGGCTTTTTATCAGGCAATTTTCATTACTGAAACAATAATTTTTCATATTTTTGCGGGATATGACAACAGACAAGCAATATCAATCGTGGTTAGAAGAAATTTCACCGGACAGGCCGTTGATCATCGCCGGCCCGTGTAGTGCCGAAACCGAATCGCAAGTATTGGCAACCGCCAAAGGAGTAAAAGAAGCCGGAGCGCATATTTTACGTGCCGGAATATGGAAACCGCGCACCCGTCCCGGAAATTTTGAAGGTGTCGGTGCCATCGGGTTAAAATGGTTGCAAAAAGCCAAAGAACAAACCGGATTGCTAACCGCTACCGAAGTGGCTAATCCGCATCACGTGGAATTGGCACTCGAACACGATATCGACATTTTATGGATCGGCGCCCGGACTTCGGTAAATCCGTTTGCCGTGCAAGAAATAGCCGATGCTCTTTTGGGCGTTGACAAAATTGTATTGGTAAAAAATCCTGTCAATCCCGATTTGGCTTTATGGATTGGCGCCTTGGAACGAATTGAAAAAGCAGGAATTCATAAATTGGGAGCAATTCACCGCGGTTTTTCCAGCTATAAAAAAATGGCTTATCGCAATGAACCGCTGTGGCAAATTCCCATCGATTTAAAAACCAAATTCCCGAATTTGCCTATTTTAAACGATCCTTCGCATATATCGGGAAAAAGAGAGCTCGTAGCGGATATTGCCCAAACAGCCATCCAACTGAAATTTGACGGATTGATCATAGAAACCCATATTCGTCCCGAAGAAGCTTGGAGTGATGCCGCACAACAGATTACGCCACAATTTTTAGCGGACTTTTTAAACAAATTAGTCGTTCCGAAAGATCGTATTTTTAATCCGGAACTGCTCAAATCCATGCAAATCTTACGAAACGAAATCGATGATATCGATGCCGAATTAATCCAACTTTTAAAAAGCCGTCAGACAAAAATTGAAGATATTGCCGAAATCAAATATGGTGAAAATATCGCCATCTATCAGAAAGAACGGTGGTTGGATATTTTACAAAAAGCCATTCGCAATGCACAACTCCATCAAGTGAATCAAAAATTTATAGAACAAATGTTCAGACTGATGCACCAAGAGAGTTTAAAAATACAACACCGCGTTTTTAGTGAAAAAGAACAAACAGAAAAATAAAAACGAAAATCCGGCCCTTACCGGAACGGTTGTCAAATCAACCGGCAGTTGGTATGAAGTAAAAACTTCTGACAATCAGATTGTTACTTGCCGTATTCGCGGAAAATTCCGTATCAAAGGAATCAAAACCACCAATCCGGTAGCCGTAGGAGACGTAGTGGATTTTATCATGGAACCGGACAAAGATACCGGCGTAATCGTTCATATTCATCCGCGTAAAAACTATTTGTTGAGACGCTCCATCAATCTGTCCAAACAATATCAGATTTTAGCCGCCAATATCGATCAGGTGTTTGTAACGGTAACCCTCACACAACCCGAAACTACTACCCAATTCATAGACAGAATATTGGTAACGGCAGAAGCGTATAACATTCCTGCGGTTATCTTAATCAATAAAACGGATTTGTTAACCACTGCGGAATTGCAAAAACAAAAGGAACAACTCAAAGAAATTTATACCAAAGCCGGTTATCCCGTTTTGGAAGTATCGGCAAAAACCGGCCAAAATATCGAACAACTCAAAGCCCTGCTCAAAGATAAAACCTCCATGTTTACCGGCCATTCGGGAGCGGGAAAATCTTCTCTGATCAATGCAGTAGATCCACGCTTACAAATAAAGACAGGCGAAATATCGCAAGTGCATCAACAAGGCAAACATACCACTACCTTTGCACAAATGTATGATTTTGATTTCGGCGGACATATTATCGACACGCCCGGCATCCGCGGATTCGGTGTCGTCGATATAGAAGCCGGCGAAGTAGATCATTATTTTCCTGAAATTTTCAAATTTAAAACCCAGTGTAAATTTAACGATTGCAAGCATATCAACGAACCCGGTTGTGCCGTAAAACCCGCCCTTGAAACAGGTGAAATTCCCGTTTCGCGCTATCGTTCATACCTGCAATTGTTAGAAGAAGTTTCGGGTGATCAACAATCGCCTTACCGCCATAAGAGAATATAGAAAGAACCCGTTGTGCATATAGAAAATAAATAAGAAAAAAGTTGTTCATTGACTAAAAAAGTCGTATATTTAATTGAGTATCAAACAATTAAATAAATGAACAACTTTATCGTAAGTTACGAAATTATTTTAAAAGTTTTGAAAGAAATTTGTAGAAAACAAAATTTCATTCATCAAATAAGAAAACCAAAATTGAGTGATTTGGAATTAATAGCTCTTAATTTAACAGCT
>Ga0256843_1002714_pt1 | contig 12753 bp, 11 predicted proteins | sample AlvinellametaG_FD_191572 | JGI IMG/M metagenome (GOLD analysis project Ga0256843, IMG submission 191572) | Pompeii worm associated microbial communities from hydrothermal vent at the East Pacific Rise, Pacific Ocean - Alvinella | ecosystem: Host-associated > Annelida > Integument > Unclassified ... | reverse complement strand
GTAGTAGAGGATAGATTATTATCATTGCTATCGTAGAGAGTAACTGTAATATTAGAGATTCCACTCTCATTATTATCTTGTATACCATTATTATTACTATCTTCCCAGATCATATCACCAAGACAGTAAGTCTTTTTTATAAAAGGAAAATCAACCCCTTCTACATTTTGATTATCCATAAATGCGTCTCTTGGGTTTGCTCCGTTTAACTCTAAATTTTCTGGTATATCACTATCATTTGTATCAATAATAACAACGTAGTCTCCTCTTGATATTTTTAAATTTGGGGGAACTGAAAATATATAGTTTCCATTTTCATCACTATCTACCTCTTGAACAATATCATCTTCGTCTATTATTCCATCTCTATCAAAATCTTTATATAATCCAACCTTTACATTCGATATTCCAGACTCATCACTATCTTTTTCACCATTTTTATTTGTGTCTTCAAAAAGTGTTCCAGATATTGTGTAAAATTCTCCTATATGTATTTCATAATCTTCTACTTCTCCAGAGTCTGCTTCTCCCCAACAGCATGTTCCGCTCTCTCCTCTACTATCATAATATTTAAACCTAACAAACGACTTTCCATCATCACCATTAGTAGCATCTGCTGGAATTGTAAAAGTATAAAAATTAACTCCATTTTTAACATCTGAATCATTAATTAATATTTCATCACTTTCATTATACCATTGATTGTTTCCATCTAGGTCAAAATGTCCTTTTAGGGTAGCAGAATAATCACTATCTACATAGGCTAAAACTCTAACTTTTGCATCTTTTCCTGGAATTAGTGGTGTTAATAGTTGGACTCCATCTTCATCATCTGCATCTGTGTTATCGTCAGCTAGTGCATCATCTGAGTTTACATCATCTCCGGCACTACCATCTCCATCTACATCTATAAAAAAACCTAAATGAACCCCATCTACAACTCTATGTCTAGCATCATCACTATTTCCATCACCTCCTGGGTAACTACTTGGAGCGTCTCCATAATCATGTGTATTTGATTGGTCTGTAGTAGGTTTAGAGAATCCAAAATTGACATTTTCTACATTTTGACCATCAATAGTTACATCTATTGGGTTAGTTGTTAATAGACGAGATCCAGATGGTATATCTGGATCATTTACCATAATTTGAACCAAATAATCTCCATCTTCTATATCATCAAATTGATAATTTCCATTGCTGTCTGTATCTGTTTCTGCAACAATACTATCTCCTACATGAGGACATATCAATCCATCATTATTAACATCCTTAAATAGTCGTATATGAATATTTGATAATCTATCTTCATCACTATCTAAAGTGCCATCTTTATCTGCATCTACAAATGCGGTTCCATTAATAGTTTGTGTAGTGGCAAATAGTGTAATATTTGTTATAACTAGTAAAAAAAATATTATTCTTAACTTCAACTTAATCTCCTATATTAAATATATAATTTAATAATTATATCTATATTAAACTTTCCTTAATATTAAAAATTAGATTAAAATTTTAAAATGTGGCAAAATTGTGATTTTTAGGATAGACTAAATAGTAATTAGAACTATTTAATAGTCTTAAAATTCCATTTTTTTAATTTTATATCAAAATAGAAGTCGTAACTTTTACGAATAGAGCCTTGTTGTGTTTGGGCTATTAGGTTATAGGAGAATGGAATAGTTTTAATAAGCAGATGGTTAGATTTAAATATAGATATCTTTCTAGCTCTCTCATTAATATCATATAGACTAAAGAGTTTTTTAGGAGTTTTAGATACTTTTGTCTTATTAATCTCAAAAGCATATACAATATTTTCTCTAGCAGATCCTCCTAAGAGAAATTTTCCTCTATCTGTTTTAATAATTTTTAGGCTTAATAAATCATACCCTTCTATCTTTTGGAGTATCTCTTTTGTCTTTATATCTATATGATAAATTCTACCTCTTTGGATTTTATAGTCACTTTTATCTATTGCAGATATCCATAAACTATTATCATCTATATCATACTCTATAGAGATTATTCCAAATGGATTTGTAGAGCTTGGAGTTACCTCATCAATACTCTTCCAAATAGAGAGCTTTCCACTCTTACTATCTAATTTATAGATATTTTTTTGTAGGTTAAATGTGGTAGATTTTATAGATATAAATGGCATTGGTGTTAGATAGGTGTTTCCATTTTTATCTAAAGCAAAATTTCCAAAATAGTCAAATTTTCCCCATGTTTTTTTGTATATAGCACCTCTTAATCCACTCCCAAACAAAAAAGCAATTCCCTTAAATCTTTGCTGAGATAGATCTATTGCAATTGGCTGTTTTACTTTTAGTTTATATAAAAACTTAGGGTATCTAGCACCACTATCTTTTTTTTCAAAATTCCCAATATTAAACTCTTTTTTTATCTCTTTTGGTTTTGAGTTTTTTATATTGTAAATGAAAGAAAATAGAATAGAGACTAAGAGGATTGATATAAATATGGGAATATATCTTCTCATCTTATATTTCCAATTGGCACAAATTTTGCCCCAACAGCACATGGAAACTCTTTTACAACCAACTCCCCATTTTCTAATCTAGTATCAGCCCAACAATACTCTTGCCCCCTCCTTGAGTCATTTTGAACTCTTGGCACATACCATATTACAATATCTCTCTTTTCTATTCTCTCTTTATTTACAAACTCTTCTACCCCATCTTCATCTAACTTACAGCAAGAACCCAAAGTCAATAAATCCTTTGCTCCTTCATCTTCTTTATATAGTGTAGCAAATAGGGTGGCATTATCTCCTCTGCTTTTATCATTAAATTGTCCTCTATTTGGTTCAATATAGTATCCTAAATCTTTTGAGATAATTTTATATAGATATTTTCCCCTATAATACTCTTTTGCTAGATATTGAAAATCTTTTCTCTCATATATCCACTTTTTCCACTCCCCATCTTCATACTTATAAAACTCCTCATCTCCTCTAAATAAATCAATCCTCATAACAGGGCGATATATGGCATTATCTCCACAACCTCTACCCTTATTTACTCCAACTACTCTAAATGAACCATCACTATAAAACTCAAATCTATTCTCATATCTATAATTACAAGCCATAGGCCACTTTGGATTTCTAAAATCTTGAGTAATGTAAAAACCGACTCTTTTACCACTCTTTTTTATATCTCTAATTTGTGGAGCATTAAATGAGAGAACAACAGAAGTAGAAAACATAGGACACCCCATAGCATCATTATATCCAAAGTAGAAACTATTATTATCCCCCTTTACATACTCAACTCTCCTACCTGCTACATAGCTTTCTCCATTATTATCTACTTCTCCTACTCCTCTATAAGCTACATGCCAATCTACAATCTTAGCCGATTTAATAATATATTTTCCATGAAAGGAAGCATCTACTATCTCTAGTCCATCTGAGCCTGTAATTCTATATTTAAACTCCCACCCCATACTCTTATAGTAGTTATCTTTTTGGCAGAAGTTTTCCATAATATATCTATTTTGCAGAGTCCTCTCATCGATACAAGATGGAGTTGTAGTTTTCCCAAGCCCTGCCCACTTTGCCACTACAAGTTTCATATCTGTTAAATCAATAATTGCCCAAAGAGCTTTTTCCCTCTTATGATAACTAAAAGTTGGAGCTACACATAGATGATTTTCTCTCTCACATGGACTCTTATTAATTGAGCCTCTCACATTTGCCATACTCATATCTTTATACTCTGGATTTTTCCCCAACTTCTCTTTTACCTCTGGAGAGTTTAGAGCTATGGCTTCAGCTACTTTTTGGAGTCTGTGGCTAATGTCTGGCTGTTTATCTTTTAATCTATCTATCTCTAAGACTTTTGAGTTATCTATATCAATAATTGCTCTAGTAGTTGTATTGGTTACAAAGTTATATTTAGTAACTTCATAACAGGTAGTCTCTTTACATATATCTTGAGTTTTAGGGTTCATTTGGCTAATAATTGCTGGGCGAATTGTCATAATATCATTGTGTAAGATTCTCCCTTTAGAGTCTCTTATATCTGCTAAAAACTCTCTATTCTCTAGAGCTATCTCTTGAGCCTTTTCTCCTCTGCTATCTATCTCACTACTCTCTAGCCTTAAAATCTCCCCTTTTCCTAAAGCCCTCTTTACATCATCAATATACTCTTTTACTTCTGGAATATTTTTATAAAATTTCTCATCATATTTGGGAAGAATAACCTCTTCATCTTTTAGGCTATATTTTACCTCCTCTTTTTTAGCTGGATAGAACCAATATATACTAATTCCTAATATTCCAATTATAAATATAGCAAATGCTATTTTTAACTCTTTGTTCAATTTTATACCTTTAATCTATTTTAAAGACTATAGTATAAATTTTTAATCTTAACCTTCCATCTCAAAGTAGTATGGGGGCTTATTTTCCATAGTATAAGTGACTATTAGTGTAAAGATTGTAACTAGTAGAGCTATGAGGATATTTTTTCTATTTATACTTTTTAAGATTATAATATATGGAGATAGAATAAATAGGGCTATGAATAGATGCTGGGTTCTGTATCCATAAAATCTATCTAGGAGGCTAGAGAGTAGGGCAAGTAGTAGTCCAAATATAGCTTGGGTTATTCTATTTTTTGGTGTAACTGCTGGGTCTGTTAACATAAAATATATAAATAGCATAAGAGAGATAGAATAAAATCTCTTATATACCATATCAAAAGATAAAATAGGATCATAAGATACTACTAATAGATACTCAAATATGATATAGCCAATAATAAAACTAAGAGATATAATCCACCTATCTACTCTAATTAACATAACTAAAGCTACTATAAAAAATATAATATTTAACCAAATTTCATTACCAAACTCTCCAGATACAATATGGACTTCTCTATAAAATAGAACCATTCCAACTACTACAGCAAAGTTTGAAGGGTTAAAGAGGTGTGAGTTTTGAATAGTTATATAGTGTTTTTGAAGTAGTGCAAGAAGTATTAATATAAGATATAGATAAAGAGAGTTTGAGTATAGCATTACCATAACACCAACAGCAGTAGATATAGCAGAGTATGATAGATAAAACTCTCTTTTAGGATTTAAATATAGTAGTATATGTTCTACTAGTAGAGTATATAGAATAATGATTACTATCTCCAATAGACTTAGATGAACATTTGCAAATAAGTAGCCTAAGGTTAGAAATAGGAGTAGGTTTAGGTTTTGATGTAGTTGGATTGGAATATTTCTCAATTATACCCCTAAAACTCCAAGTCCAAAAGTATTGCTTAGTTCTATTTTTGAGCCTTTGAATTTTGCATTTGTCTCTATTTTATTATATTTTAGAAGACTCACAGAGTCTAAATCTAACATTGTAATTATATTTGCTTTTGCTGAGGCTATATGAAGTGCAGTTGTAAGAGATATACTCCCTTCTAACATACACCCAAACATACATTTAACCCCATAGAGTTCTGCAATATCAGCAATTAAGAGAGCATTTCTTACCCCTCCAGATTTTGCTAGTTTTATATTTATAAAATCACAAGCCTCCATCTCTAATATCTCTATTGCATCTTTTGGAGAAAATATCGCCTCATCTGCTAGAATTGGAATATCTACTCTATCTCTTACAAACTTTAAGCCTCTTATATCTTTTGCTTTTACTGGCTGTTCTATTAGTTCTATATTATAGATATTCTCTTTTTCTAACATTTTACAAATCTTTACACTCTCTTTTGGAGTCCAAGCTTGGTTGGCATCTACTCTAAAATTTACTGCTGGAAATTTTTTTGTAAGGACTAATATTCTCTCAAAGTCCTTTTTTAGCTCCTCTCCAACTTTTATTTTTAAAGTTCTATACCCCTCTTCTATAGCTTTTTTAGAGTCTTTTATCATCTCCTCTATGCTATTTAGACTAATTGTAATGTCTGTTTCAAACTCTCTTTTTTCTCCCCCTAGAAGTCTATATAATGGTAGTCTTAGAGATTTGGAGTATATATCATATAGCCCCATCTCTAACATGGATTTTAAAGTTGTATTGTTTTTTATCTGAGTTTGAATAAGTTTTAAAAGAGAGTTAAACTCTTCTAAATCTCTTCCAACTAATAGGGGTTTAAAATATTCAACCCCTCCAATTAATGTAGATATTGTCTCTCCTGTAAGAACTGCAGTGTTGCTTCCTGCTCCATATCCTCTAATGCCACTATCTGTATAGATAGTTACAATTACCTCTTCTAAAGAGTCCACTCTTCTTAGAGCTGTTTTAAAGGGAGTTTTTAAGGGAGTTTTTAAGATTTTAGTCTCTATATTTGTGATTTTCAAATCTATCCTCTTGCAATTTTTCCACCAAAGCTTATAATTCCATAAGTTAAGTTTCCAACATGCTTAAAGCCCATAGATTTCATTACATATTGAACTTGATAGCTTCTGCTTCCTGTGTGACAGTATAGAATTATATTTTTATCTTTCTTATCAAAATGCTCTTCTATTTTTGCATAAAATTGAGATGTTGGGAGAAGTATATCTGTGCCCACAATATGTGCCATTTGATACTCCATATACTCTCTTACATCCATAAGTAGAAAATCAACCATTTTAAGCTCTCTAGCTTCAAGGAGGCTCTCTAGTTCATCTCCATCTAATTGCTCTTTTTGGAGTAGAGCTTGAGCCTCCTCTTTAGTTAGACCTCTAGAGTGAGTATGGGTTATCTCATCTATTTTGCTCTTTTTTTTTTCTCTCTCTGCAAACTCAGGTGTGCAGAAAATTCCACAATGGCACTTCCCCTCTTCTGGAATCTCCTTTTCTAATGCTGGTTTACAAGGACAAATTCTATTATCAGCCTTTTTTCTCTCTTCTGGAGTCTCTCCTATTACCATAAAGCATGGACAGTATCTCTTACCATATAGGAGTTTATTTCTAGCAAGTCCTAATGCTACCCCTTCATTTACATCCTCTTGGGGGTGTTGAACAAATCCAAACCTCTCATTTACCTTCTTTACAAACTTCCAAGTCTTCTCTAGTTCGGCTTGGAACTCTGGAGAATTCATATCTATTTGTTGCATCTTTAAAATCCTTAATCTATTTTAGGCGTATTCTATATTATAAATATTGATAATATACTAATATTAATTTACAATAATTGGTTCTAGCTCTATTTTGTTACTATTTCCTAACCTAAAAAACTCTTTTGCTTTTTGGTAATCTCCTGTTGTATAGTAGATGGTTGCTATATTTTTATATATATGTTTTATAAATCTATCATCTGTTTTATTAGATATCTCTTTTGCAATATTTAGAGCCTTAAAGTAGTTATTTAGTGCGAGATTGTAATCGCCTCTCTTCTCATACATTACAGCTAAATTATTGTAGGCAATAGCTGTATCTCTCTTCTCCTTTTTTATAATGTTGTTTTTTATATCGATTGTCTTTTTCGTATATTCAATAGCTCTATCTAACTCTCCTAATTTGAGATATAAGACACCTAAGTTATTGTAACTTTCTGCAACAAGGCTTGAGTTTCTACCTAAAATATTTTCTCTGATTTTAAGAGATGCTAATATATATTTTAGAGCCATTTTATAATTTTGTAGAGCTTTGTATGCTAGTCCAATGTTATTGTATGTAGTAGCAATACTTAAGCTATTCTCTTTTAGGAATCTCCTTTTTATATTTAAAGATTGCATATAATAAGATAATGCATCATTAAACCTCTTCTCTTTATAAGCTTTAATTCCCTTATTATTTAGAATATCTGCTTTTTTTAATATCTCCTCTTTCTGTTTTGGAGATACTCTCTTATGTATTGATATTCTTGGAAGTTCATTTGGAATAGAACAACCAATAAAGGTGAGTGTTACTATTATAATAGTATATCTATATACCATTTTAGATTTATCCTTTTATATCTTTTTCTTAATTGTGAGATTTTAACTAAAACTAAAGACAATATCAATATTTTCAAAAGAGCTATTAAAATATCCTTTAATATTGTAAGGTTAAGTTTAAGTGATTATTATTTCATTAAAAAAAGGATATTTTATGAAGAAAATTGTAGGTGTAACTTTAGCATTAGGTTTAATCTCTATGCTATTTGCAGATCCAAATATTCCATTAGATAAAGCTAAACTAAAAGCTAAAATGGCAAAAATTGCAGGAGAGCCTAGTCCTTTTAATAAGCATGAAAATTTTCCAAAAGATTACTTCTTAATTCCAAAGAATCTACCATTTGCATTGGGCTTAACACTTCATCATCCTAAAAGTTCTGAACTTGGACTCTCAAAAGAGCAAATAGCAAAGCTAGTAGAGTTAAAAAAGAGTAAAAAGGGTGCAATTTTAAAAGAGGCAAAAGAGATTAAAGATTTAGAGCTTAAGCTTTTGGGAATGTTAGAGAGTAGAGAGGGAAATCTTACAAAAGTTACTAAAGAGATGAGTGATTTAGTAGATGAGATTGCAAAGAAAAAGGCAGAACTCACAAAAGCACACCTTCAGTGTATTATTGATGTGCAAAATGTTTTAACTAAAGAGCAAAGAGCAAAAATGGCAGATATTATTGGAAAAGATCCACACTCTGGGGTAAAAGCCAATAGAGAGCAAAATAACACAGATACAAAAAAAAAAGCTAAAGTAGATTATTTAAAAATTCAAAAGAGGGGAGAGGAGGTAACTCTTGGACTCTTAAAGGCTATAAAACCTATTGTAGTTGAGAGTTTAAAGAAAGATAAGAGTGGTTTAGAGGGAGTTCAATTATGCTCTAAGAGAGCAAAAGAGCTTACAGATAATTATAATAAATCTCTAAAAGATGGTTGGTCTGTGAGAAGAACAGCCATTAAATATAGAAATCCAGAAAATAAGCCAGATGAGGTAGATTTAGCAGTTATGAAGAAAATTATTAGAGATGGCAATTTTAGTAGAGTAGTAATTACAGATGTAAATAATAGCCACAGAGTATATATGCCACTTGTAACTAAAAAGCCATGTTTAGTTTGTCATGGACAAAATATTGATCCAAAAACGAAAGATGAGATTGCAAAGAGATATCCAAAAGATTTAGCAGTTGGATTTAAAGAGGGTGAATTTAGAGGTGTAATTGTAGCTGAGATTAAAGATAAGTAGAGGATGCATAAAATATCATTAGATGAGTTTAGAGAGGCAGTAGAGACTCTAGGGGTCTTGAGCCTCTCTAGTAGAGAAGATGTGAGAAGAAAATATTTAAAGCTCTCAAAAGAGTTTCATCCAGATAGAGGTGGGAGTGTTGAGCAGTTTCAAAAGATAAATAGGGCTTATGAGATTTTAACCTACTATATGGATAATTTTAGATTTCTTTTTGATGAAGATGAGTTTAAAAGACAAAATCCAATTTTGGTATCACTACAAAATAATGGTTGGATAAAGGGATAGAATGATAGATTTAAAATATTTAGAGAAAAATTTTGAAGAGGCATCTTTAAAGTTAAAGAAAAAAGGGGTTGATAGCTCAATTTTAGATGAGCTAAAGAGCCGTTTTCAGACTCTAAAAGAGATAAATGGCAAGTTAGAACAGTTAAAGGCAAAACAGAACTCTTTGTCTAAGCTCTTTGGAGTATATAAGAGAGAAAATAGAGATATCAATGAGTTAAAAGCAGAGTTAAATAGAAATAAAGAGGAGATTTCAAAGCTTCAAGAGAGTGTAAATAGAAAGAGAGAAGAGCTTTTAGATTTGGCTTTAACTATTCCAAACTTTCCAGATGATGAGGTGCCAGAAGGAGTTGATGAGAGTGATAATGTAGAGATTAAAAGAGTATTGACTCCAAGAGAGTTTGAGTTTAAGCCAAAAGAGCATTGGGAGTTGGCATCTCTTAATGGGTGGATAGATTTTGAGAGAGGAGTAAAACTTGCAAAGAGCCGTTTTTCACTTCTTAGAGGAGATGGGGCAAGGCTAGAGAGGGCTTTGATAAACTTCTTTTTAGCACACAATAGAGAAAGGGGCTTTGAGGAGGTTTATGTTCCTTTTATAAATAATGCAAATATGCTCCAAGGCACAGGTCAACTCCCAAAGTTTGCAGATGATCTATTTAAGATTGAAGGAGAGGATTTATATTTAATCCCAACTGCTGAAGTTCCACTCACCAATATATATAATAATGAGATTATTCCAGAAGATAAACTCCCAATCCTATTTACATCATATACCCCATGTTTTAGAAAAGAGGCAGGGAGTGCTGGAAAGGATACTAGAGGAATGATAAGACAGCACCAATTTGATAAGGTAGAGATGGTAGCACTCTCAAAGCCTAATGAGAGCGAAGAGATATTTAATATGATGGTGCAAAACGCATCAGATATCTTAACAAAACTTGAACTTCCCCATAGATTGGTAGAGCTTTGTGGAGGAGATTTAGGGTTTAGTGCCTCTAGGACTATCGATATTGAGGTGTGGTTACCTGGGCAAAATAGATATAGAGAGATTTCATCAATCTCAAATACAAGAGATTTTCAAGCTAGAAGAGCAAAGATTAGATATAAAAGTGGTAAAAAAAATAGTCTAGTTCATACGCTAAATGGCTCAGCCCTCGCTGTTGGTAGAACTCTAATTGCAATTATGGAGAATTTTCAAAGAGAAGATGGGAGCATTGAGATACCAGAAGTTTTAAAACAATACATGTTATAATAACTCTATTTTATAAGGAGTTATATAATGTTAAAAAAAGTTATATCGATTTTAATTCTATTTTCGGGGGTTATATTTTCAGAGAGTGGAGTTGGCATAAATATAAATAGATATGATTTAGAAGTGGAAGGGACACTAGATTCTAGAAATCTTGAAGCCACTCAAAACTTGAATTCCATTTTTATAGGTTATTTTGACTTTATTAATGTAGATAAAGATAATAAATCAGATAAATTAGTTGGTGCTGGAGTTGGAGTTACAAATAAATTTGATGCAGTAGAAGGAGTTGAGCTCACCTTTGGTGCAAAGTTTATATTAAGTAGTATTAATAATGATGATAAGAATATAGACAAGTGGTTTTTTGCTATGCCACTTTTTACGGTAGTAAGGTATAACTTTCCTCCATTAATGTTTAATATTCCACCAGTAGCAGTAGAGGGAACTCTAGCTTATGGACCTGGACCTTTAGCTTTTGGAGAGGCTGATAACTATAGTGAGTTTAAATTATCTGGTGATATTCAGATGATACCAAATGTTAGAATTTATGCAGGATATAGACATATTGTTACAGGATTTAAAGCAGATAAAAACTATCTATTTAGCAATGGATTTTATGGGGGATTAAAGTTTGTATATTAGAGGATATACAAACTTTTTATCTTTGAAATCCTACACTATCTACTAAACCTTTATAACATCTACTCTTTATATTTAAATCACTAGATAGAAGCTCTTTTAGGTTTAGGCTTGAGCCTTTTAAATATATCCAAAGCTCTGTAATTAATCCCTTTTGACAAACTAAAGCTACCTTTTTTCCAGCTCCCTTTCCAAATTCGCTATCAAAAGTCTCTCTTATCTGTTTTAGGGTTAAGACTTTTCCAATATTTTTTGCAAATAGTTCTCTTACTTTAGAGCTATTTAGCTGTTTTAAAAGCTCTATTGCATCTTTGAAGTAGGTATTCTCATCTGTGCCGTAACATGTGCCATGTTTTATCCATTCATGTCTGTGGAGATTTGAAAAATACCCTGGCATATATTTTTGTAACTGCTCTCTTACCTCTGGAGATAGGTTTAGTTTAGGGAGTCTATTCCACTGTCTATTCTTATCTGCACCTACTATTTTTTTATCTACATTACAATATAGCTTATTTTTTGGTTGAGGCCATAGTCCATGTAGCACAAAGTTTGAAGCCCCATAGTCTGATGAGTCCATATCTCTACACTCTTTTGCTCTTCTTCTAAGCTCACAAAAGGCATTTTGCCAAGATACTGCTAGAAGGTTAAAAGTAGATTTATTAGTAAATTTCTTATCTTTACTTTTTTTATCCCCAAAACAGCTCTTATCTACCCATCTTTGAGCAATTCTCTCTCCATCTATATAGATTAAAAACTGTTTATCTCTTGTCTCTAAGATTTTATAATCTTTCCCAACCTGCAGTTTTAAGTTATTGCTATTTTTTGTATGCTTCATATTATTATAAGCTTCACAACTCTCAACTGCTTTTTTATAGAGTGTGCTATCTTTTGCAAATATAAAACTGCTAAAGATTGCTAAGATTAAAGCTAATTTTTTCATTTTGCTCCTTTTTTGGTTTCTTGGAATAATAGCATTTAGTAGCTATTTAATCAACTTTTCTCTCAATTTTGGGTTAAATAGTGGAAATAGAAATATAAATTCTAAAATAATAGATATAAGCACTACATAAAGAGTTCCATTCTCATTATCAGTAAGTGGGAGTCCTCCTGTATTCATTCCAAAAAAGCCAGTCAGAAGTGTAAGAGGTAAGAATATTCCAGAGAGAATTGTTAGATAGTAGATATTTCTATTCATCTTCTCATCTATTTTTGCCTTATAGAAGTTATATAGGTTATCTAATTTCTCATTTGCAGATTTTGAGAGGTTTCTAATCCTCTTCATATGCTCTAATAAATCATCATAGGCTAGTTTTGGATAATCTTTAGAGTGCTTAAAGTGAGATATAAAAAGCTCAAGGGCAACTATTGCAAATAGTAGAACTCTATAGATAAGAGATATATCTTTTTTATATCTCATAATCTTATTTATAAAATCTTTTTGAATTCTATTCTCATAT
>Ga0256843_1002713_pt1 | contig 12753 bp, 9 predicted proteins | sample AlvinellametaG_FD_191572 | JGI IMG/M metagenome (GOLD analysis project Ga0256843, IMG submission 191572) | Pompeii worm associated microbial communities from hydrothermal vent at the East Pacific Rise, Pacific Ocean - Alvinella | ecosystem: Host-associated > Annelida > Integument > Unclassified ... | reverse complement strand
CAAAATAAGAATATGAGCATTATAAAATCTAATACAATACCTAAAACAATTTTAATTAAAAATAAAAAAACAATCAAAATATTTGTTGGAAATTTAGACGATAAAGATATTAATAAAATTGACAGTATTATAAATGTTTATAAATAATTTCGTTAAATCATTGTTTACAATGGTTTTAATAAGTTGGCAACTAATTTTACATGCTCAAAACAAAGCTCCTAATACGATGCATATCACTTTTGGCAGTGGCCCAACTTGTGAACTAAGTTCAGATATCTGTAGTATGAGTATGGGACAAAAGTCCCAAACAAATACAAGTATCAGCTATAATACCAAAAACCAAGAATTGGTGATGCTTTTTGAGCCTGCAAAATTAGAAAAAGCCAACCGGCAGAAACTTTTGACGGTTCATAACAAAACCGTTAAAGATACATATCAATATACTTTTACTTATGATAACCCGCTACCACCGGACATTGTTCATTACCTCGGTTTGAAAGGTAAATACTTTATTCGAAAAGGAATCTATCCGGTTCTGGTCAAAAAGAACCAAATAGTGTTTCGGGTTAAACTTATCAAAAAATAAAAGTGTAATTTTTTATTCTTTAACCGGTAGAATATTTGTTTGGAAATATTCTACCGGTATTTTATCCACCCAAAAAAAACGCAACTATGAAAAAAAGATATAAATATTTTATAGGCTTATGGCTGTTTATGGCTATCAGCCAAGTAAATTATGCCGCACCGCCGGACAAAGTGGACGAGCTTTTACGGCAATGGGTGACCGAAACCCGAAACATTCAACAAAAATACCATCAAAAGAAAAACCTTATCTATCAACAGATATATCATATAAACACCCGTTTAACCAAGTCACTAACAACCGAAGAAAAGGTAAATTTATTGGTGCAAAAAGATTTATTACGCCAACAGTTACAAAACTTGGCAGATGCCGAAAAAAGTGATATTCAAAAAATCAGATACCTGAAAGGTTTGAGCATTATAAAACTTCTGTATGAAAAAGTATTGAGTTTGGATCATCATTTTTCTTCTTTGGTAACTTTCAATGAAATCAATAAAATATCTAATCCTACCAATTATCCCGAATTTGAAAAAGTAAGAGAATTAATCAAGCAAAAATCAAGCAAGAAAAATCAATTGAAACTCACCAATCTATTGGGACAAAATATGTATACCGCTACCATTGATATGTTTATCGGCTTGTTTAACGCCGATGCCAATCCCAAAGAAAAAGAAGCGGAACTAAAAAACATCCAATGTATTTTAGACTTTACCCTGCGAATGAACAACGATCTGAAAACCATATATTTTGAGACCTCATTTTTGCAAAAAAGCAATCTTAAAATCAAACAAAATATCGAAAATCTGTTTAAACTATATACCAAGCCCATTGGTTATTATACCCCACTCAAAGACTGCCGTGCCAATGATGACTGGGATGCCGTGCGTGAAAAACTAAATACTTATTTGGACAAAAAACAACAATTGGCACAAGACTCTACTAAAATTTTTTCATATCAACGAATGATTATCAATTTGAATTTCCCCATAGACCGGCTATTACAATTCATCAATGAGTATAATATTTTTATAGACCAAGGTGTGCAGTATTATCAAAAATTTAAAATCATTTTAAACTCTTATGAAAACCAGCGACAATGTAGTAGCAGTTTGCCTATAGAATATACCAAACTAAAATCAGATATAGACATAGCCATTGAAAAGTTTAATACGGCTTACCGGCCGGTAGAAATCAACGGCACCAAGATGAAGCAACTTTTGTATGGTATCAATGAGTATGAATAAAAAACGAGCCAATAAAAAAATATTGACTCATTTAATTTATCACAAACTTTTTAACAAAGGCTGATTATTTACCGGGGCATTCTTTAATGACATCGGGATTGATATTTTTGTCGCCGTAGTTCTTATCAAAAGCATCGGCAAAAGCATCGGCCAGTTTACGGGCATACTTGTCATATTCGGCTTTGTCTTCCCAGGTATTTTTAGGAATCAATATTTCCGAAGGCACACCCGGCACTTCTTTGGGTATATTAACATGAAATAGTTTGTCATATACATAATCTACATCTTTAAGTTTGCCTTCGAGGGCAGCATCTACCATTTTGCGCGTATAAGACAAGCGCATACGACGTCCTACACCATACGGGCCACCCGTCCATCCGGTATTGATCAAATACACTTCGGTTTGATGTTCTTTCATTTTTTTGCCCAGCATATCGGCATATATATCCGGATTAAGCGGCATAAAGGGTTGTCCGAAAAAACGCGAAAAAGTAGCTTGCGGCTCGGTTACACCGGTTTCGGTGCCCGCCAATTTTGATGTATAGCCCATTAAAAACCAAAGCATGGCTTGGTTGGGATTGAGCTTAGAAATAGGCGGCAATACCCCATAAGCATCGGCAGTCAAAAACAAAATGGTATTAGGGTGACCGGATTTAGACGATTTTTTAATGTTTTTTAAATATTTTAAAGGATAAGACGCTCTTGAATTAGGAGTTAAACGCGTATCAAAAAAATCAAACTTACCATTGGGATAAACCATAGCATTTTCAACTATGGAACCGTGTTTGGTATATTTATCTTTGTGCATTACGGCATCATATATATCGGGTTCGCTGTCTGCGGTTATGTCTATCATTTTGGCATAGCAACCGTTTTCAAAATTGGCAATACCTTTGTCACCCCAGCCGTGTTCGTCATCCCCCAACAGTTTGCGTTTGGGATCGGCAGACAGAGTGGTTTTGCCGGTTCCTGACAATCCTAACAACAATGCCGAATTACCGTCTTTACCTTCATTGGCCGAACAGTGTAAAGGCAATACATTGTCAAACGGCAACAGATAATTCATGATAGTAAACAACATTTTTTTCATACTGCCCATATAAGCCGAACCTATAATGACGCCAATCCGGTTGTCAAAATCGGTGGCAACTGCCATATTAGAAGTGTTTCCATTCGACAATTTGCGCAATAAACCTATATATTTTTTGCTATTCAACTTTTCATAAGGCACATGCAATAAATAAAAAGGACGATCGGCATAAATACTTTTATCAATATCATTAGGAACCGGGCGGAACATATTATCCGTAAATAATGCCGCCAAGGCATGGGTCGTTACTGTTGTTACCGGCAAGGCATAATTGGCATCGGCACCAATAACTCGATCCGTCCGGTATAACTTATCTTTTTTGCCTAAAAAACTTAAAGCATCTTCTACCAACATATCAAAGGTTTTTTCATCTATTGGCAAATTGTTAGGCGATGTCCAATCTATATTTTTTTCACTTTCTTTTCTTTTGACAAAAACCGTATCTTTTGGACTGCGTCCTGTAGATTCCGGCGGCGTCCAAGTAGCCAGTGCCCCGCTTTCCGACACAAGTGCTTCGCGGTTTTTAACCGCTTTTTTTATCATTTTAGAACGTTTGGGATTTTTTTTAATCTGTCCCTTATATTGATTTAAAAAGGCTTCAATTTTTTTACGATTTTTCATATATTATTGATTTTTATCAGGTAAAAATAAGATAAAAATTCAAATTGGAAATTTAAAAAGCTAACATTTGTCATAAAAGCCATTGATTAAATAAAATTTTAACAAATTTAAATTGATAGATATTGTTTACTTTTGAAAACCTTATTTTTTGATAAATTTGGTCTCATAAACAAAAAGAAAAACAAATGAAAAAAATACTATTAATCGGTGCCGGAAAATCCACATCATCTTTAATGTCATATTTAAAAGAGCAGGCCGACAAAGAAGATTTATCGGTTACCATAGTGGATAAAAACTTGCATTTGGCAGAAAAAATCATAGACAATCATCCGCGTTTCAGCCTAAATGTTTTAGATATTTTTGATGATATCATTCGTGGCGAATTAATACAAAACTCTGATTTGGTCATCTCTATGTTACCGGCGCGCTTTCACATGCAAGTGGCGGTAGATGCCATCAAATACGGCAAACACATGGTTACGGCATCTTATATAAGTGACGAACTTAAAGCCTTAGACGATCAAATTAAAGCCAAAGGCTTGGTGTTTATGAATGAAATAGGTTTGGATCCGGGGATTGACCACATGAGTGCTATGCACATTATTGACCAAATAAAATCGGATGGTGGCGAAATGGTGCTGTTTGAATCTTTTACCGGCGGCTTGGTGGCACCGGAGAGCGATGATAACCTATGGCACTACAAATTTACCTGGAATCCTCGTAATGTGGTGGTAGCCGGACAAGGTGGCGTGGCCAAGTTTTTACATGCCGGTCAATATAAATACATTCCCTATCAAAAATTATTCAGACGCACAGAGTTTTTAGACATAGACGGTTACGGCCGTTTTGAAGCTTACCCCAATCGCGATTCGTTAAAATACCAATCTATTTACGGATTGGAACATATCAACACCTTGTATCGCGGCACTATTCGACGGGTAGGTTTTGCCCGCGCCTGGAATGTATTTGTGCAGTTGGGCATGACCGATGACACCTATGTTATGGAAAACTCGGAAAACATGACCAAACGCGATTTTGTCAATGCCTTTTTGCCGTTTAGTCCGTCAGATTCGGTCGAGTTAAAACTGCGTCAGTATATGAAAATAGATCAGGATGACGAACTATGGTTAAAGCTTGAAGAGTTGGATTTATTTGACGGTCATACCAAAATAGGTTTAAAAAATGCCACACCGGCACAAATGCTTCAAAAAATATTGGAAGACAAATGGACGCTTAAACCCGATGACAAAGATATGATAGTCATGTATCATAAATTTGGCTTTAAAACGCCGGAAGGTTTTAAACAAATTGATTCGCAGTTGGTTGTAAAAGGCGAAGATCAAATTTATACCGCCATGGCCAAAACCGTAGGTTTACCTGTGGGCATTGCCGCTTTAAAAATACTTAAGGGCGATATCAAAACACCCGGCGTGCAACTCCCTATAAAAAAAGAAATCTATAAACCGATACTCGAAGAACTTAAAAATTACGGTATCCGTTTTACAGACAAAGAAGTGCCTTTTCAATGCTACAATCCTGATGCTGTAGCCGGGTAATTTTTTATTAACTGATTTTTTATATTGCTTTTATAATTTAAAAAAACGCAATAAGATTCATAATATTTTGTAACTTTGTATAAATTAATAACAATAAAACAAGATATTATGAATCTTATTGCGATTTTGAAAACACCTAAAAAATTTATTCTCTTATTTTTATTTGTAGCTCAAATAAATACTGCACAAAATTATGACCCTAACTTTTTTCCAATAGGTGTATGGTCGGTAAAAGGTGATTTTAGAAGTGTTGATGATTTTTTATTTAATTTGCATACAGCCGGTCAATATCACCAAACATCATTTCACAACCTCAAATCACAAGGCTTTAATTCAGTTTTCTTATCCTATGATCCGATAGGGCCTACTTTAGACACCATTTTAAAAATTGCGGAATCTTATGATATGAAAGTCATTTCGTCAATGCAACATTTGTATGAAGTTGTTAGTCAAAGCAACTATCAAACGGTAACCGATACAGATATTATACAAGCAATAGAAGCAGATTCTATCAATAGGTTAAAGGCTTCGTCAGCTGTTTTAGGATACTATTTATATGATGAACCTTTACCAGGATGGATTGACTTTAATGTATTACAAAACGCCCGAAATATTTTAACACAAATGACCTCCGACGCACCCCACCCCATACTTTCTTGTTGGAATGACGAGCAGCACATGGACACACTTAACGGTTATCTGAATTTAGATGTGCTAATGATGGATACTTATCCGTTTGAAGACGGAGATGCTTATGGAGATATCAGTGATTATATGCCGTCATATTTTTATGACGGGCCGGGTTCTGATCCTATGCCGTATTCCGATTATATAAATTTGGTAAGACAAAATCATTGCGATGCTACCAATAAACCCTTATGGGTGGTATTGCAAGCGTTTGGCGATTTGGAAACGCCGGACAACGGCGGTTATTGGCGGCAAGTTTATCCAAAAGAAATAAGATTAGAAGTATATCTGGCAATTATGAATGGCGCTAAAGGAATTTGGTATTTTCTTTATGAGTCGGAATATCCCTATTTATTAGGATTGCTTGATGTATCTGGACAACCCACACAACGGCTAACCGAAGTTACTGCTGTCAATTATGAGCTTCAAGCTTTGAGTAACACTTTGTTAAAACTAAAAGTGTATGACAATCAAACTGCCATCTCAACCAGTGAAGGCAAAGCTGTTTTACATTATGACAACGCTTCCAATCAACATTACAAATATGTCATTGCTGTTAATACCGATGTTAATAATATCTCGACTCCGGCCATTAGCATCAATAAAAATGATATTGGCTATCAAGTATCAAGTGTCATAAATATGCTTAACAATCAGACTGTCCCTTATACTGAAACCGCCAATCAAATTATAATCACACCTACTATTGATGTTGGAAACGGTTTGGTATTAAAACTTTCGGATCAAACCGCAGACATAGAAAATACTCATTTGGCAAATCAAATTGAAATCTTTCCTAATCCTACTACTAATTTTATTCATATCAATAGCGGCACATTGACAATATTGGCTTACAGTTTATATGATTTCTCCGGAAAGAAAATTATGGAAAACAAAACTAATGTCAATAACTTAATTGATATGAGAGCTTTAAGTAAAGGTATTTATTATATCAAAATACAAACTAAAACAGGCGACAAAACATTAAAGGTAATAAAAGAATAATTTAATTTTATAAAAAAATGTAAGCCAACGTTTTACAATTCAATAATATGTATTATATTTGCACGCATTTTAAAATTTTGTAGATAACATTAAATAATTTATAGATATGACTAAAGCAGAAATTGTAGCAAAGATTGCTGAAAAAACAGGTCTTGACAAAAAAGATGTCTTGGTTACTGTTGAGCATTTTATGGATGAAGTTAAAAACAGTTTAGCTTCCGGAGAAAATGTATATTTAAGAGGATTTGGAAGCTTTATCAACAAGTACAGAGCTGAAAAAATCGGTAGAAACATTTCTAAAAACACTTCTATCAAGATACCGGCTCATTACATTCCGGCTTTCAAACCCAGTAAAACTTTTGTAAACAAAGTAAAAGATAACGTAAAACCTTAAGAATTATGCCAAGCGGAAAAAAAAGAAAAAGAAAAAAAATTGCGACACACAAACGTAAAAAAAGAAGTAGAGCAAATAGACACAAAAAGAAAAAGTAGGTTAACCTACTTTTTCTTTTCGCACATTTAACACGATTGTAATCGTTATAATCGTTCATTGACATATTAACTGCAGATTATAACTGCACAAAAACAGAAGGAATGGATACAGAACTAATCATTCGATCAAGTCCTTCCGCTATTGATTTTGCTTTGTTAAAAGACGGCAAACTCACCGAACTTCATAAAGAAGAAACCTCAAATAAATTTAACGTTGGCGATGTTTACATGGGAAAAATTAACAAGGTCATTCCCGGATTGAATGCCGCTTTTGTTAATGTAGGCGCCCAAAAAGATGGCTTTTTACACTATCACGATTTAGGCCCGCAAATAAAATCGCTCGTTAAATATACCAAACAGATTCAATCGGGAAAACTAAAAGATTATTCTCTAAAAAACTTTAAAAAAGAACCCGACATTGAAAAATCAGGCAATATAAAAGATGTCTTAAAAGCCAAACAAAGCATCTTGGTTCAAATCCTGAAAGAACCCATATCGACCAAAGGCCCCAGGCTTACCTCAGAATTATCATTGGCCGGTCGCTACCTGATTTTAGTACCATTTTATGACAAGGTTTCTGTCTCACAAAAAATTGAAGATGACGCTGAAAAAGAACGTCTTAAAAGGTTGGTTCAAAGTATTAAACCGAAAAATTTCGGTGTAATAATAAGAACCGCCGCCAAAGAAAAAAAAGTAGCGGATTTAGACAAAGATTTACAAAGCCTTATCACCAAATGGCAGGCTTTGTCACAAAAAATTCAAAATGCACATCCGCCCCAACGGGTACTCGGCGAAGTTAATCGCGTTACAACCATGTTGCGGGATATTTTAAACGACTCTTTTACCAAAATAGTTGTTGATGATGAACTCCTTTATTTGGAAATTTTGGATTTTATCAAAGATATTGCACCTAACTTGGAATCCATTGTCAAATTGCATGACTCTTCAACACCCATATTTGAAAAATACGGGATAGAAAGACAAATAAAATCATCTTTTGGCAAAACCGTCATGATGGACAAAGGCGCTTATATCATTATAGAGCACACCGAAGCCATGCATGTGGTTGATGTCAACAGCGGTAATGCTTCGGACAAGAGTCAATCTCAAGAAGAAAACTCATTGCAAGTCAACCTGAAAGCCGCCAGCGAAATAGCACGACAGCTGCGATTGAGAGATATGGGCGGTATTATTGTTGTCGATTTTATTGACATGAAAGATGCCGAAAACCGAAAAAAGGTATACGAACACATGAAAACCGTGATGGCCGATGATCGTGCCAAACATAAAATATTACCTTTATCAAGATTCGGATTGATGCAAATTACCCGCCAACGTTTTAGACCCGAACGCAATATCAACACCAAAGAAAAAGACCCGAGTCTGATTCATAAGGGAGAAACCGATGCGCCCATTACTTTAATCACAAGATTTAAAGAAGATATCAAGCGTTTGTCCGAACGCGGACATAAAAACATCCATCTTCATGTGCATCCGTTTATTGCCGCTTATTTAACCAAAGGCATTTGGTCTTTAAGACGACAATGGCAATGGCAATTTAAAACCAAAATAAAAGTCCAGCCGCGTGATTCTTTTAAATATTTAGAGTATAAATATTATTCACCGGATAATGAAGAGTTAAAACCTTAATAAAATAACCCGTTATCATAGAGATAGCGGGTTTTTTTATGCCTGTTAATTTAACATTATCAAAACAATATACTTTCAATACAGTCGTTTTATTAATAAATGTAAAACACAAACAATGAACAAATGGCTTATTATCACGCTTTTAAGCATAGGATTTGCATTAAATGCACAAACAACAAAAATTAGTTTAGGAGTCCAAACCGGCTACAACGGCGGCTTTGGCATCCAACCACAATTGACCGTATATAATTTGACCAAAGACGTTAAAATGCACCTGCGTATTTCGATTGGTTATACCAGTCTCAATCCCGGTAATGCCTTAGAAGCCCGTCGCATATTTATTAATAACAATACCAACGGTACACCCGAAAAAAGCGGCACCAATCTCGATGCGCGCCTCGACTTTATGTTTCCAAATAAAATATTGAATAATTCCTATATCAATTTCGGGCCACGTTACAGCAGTTTTAAAGCCGATTATAAATTTATAGGCGGAAATGAATTTTTTGACGTAACATCTACTCAATGGGGATTGGGAATAGGCGCCGGAAACTTTTTTAAAATCAGTAAAAAACTGGATTTGGAATTCAGCCTCGGTGCCGACTATTACTTTCCGAGTACGCTTACCGGACATGATACTTCTTACAGCCCCGATAATGAAAATATCAATCCGAGAAAAGACAATCAAAATGACAACAAGCCTTTTACTTACGATGATGCCAATGCTGCCATTAATCAACCTAAATTTGTGCCGAGATTAATGTTAGGAATCAATTATCATTTATAAAAGGTATAAACAAGTGACGTCCGATTTATAATATGAATTATTCCGGAAGGCCCGTCCATATTTCAACCTCATCTATCCACTGCCACTTGGGGCTGACATTGCCATAAAGTTGAAAAAGCATGATAAAATCAATCGGTTGATGATTACGGGTAGTAGCCCCGGTGTGTTTGCCGACGGTTGCCCCATTTATTTTCCATAAAACCATACCGTCTCCTCCTTCACTCCAATGCCAAAAAAATTCGGTTAAAAACCACCGGTTTAAAGGCACCGTTATATCACGGTTATCAATTTCCCATATAGGATGTCCGGGGTCTTGATCTCCTTGCCAATGCCAATATGGTATGCCATCTTGGTCCGTATAAATATAAGAGATTAATCTAAAACCGTCACCGGATGCATATCCTTTTGTTTTCCATTCAAAAAAGGTACGCCACATATTGGGTTGTACACAGCTGACACTATCAATTTTTATCCAATATTTGATATACAAATCTTTTCTTCCGTCGGTTATATCCAAAATCTCATAAGGACATTGGGTATCATTTTGTGGTTTATAACTTTCTTTTTGGTATAAAACCCGGCTCCTCTGGTTATGCGGACCTATTGTATCTACCAGCCGGGCAAAAACAGCTTGTCCGTTATCATCGGCAATAAAATGGATACCACTTTCCGAAGCGCCCAAAATATCAATCGGCCAAGAAAAACCGGTTTGCATATCAGTTCCTTTGATAAAACGATAATCCTCAACTCCGGAATAAGCAACCGTATCAATATAAACCGCCTGTTCAAAACCGGATTTAAACAAAAGCTTCGGTTGGATTTCACCTGTGTTTTCTTTACCACAAGCCATAAAAAGCAAACTTAGCCATAGAATTTTAAGTATTTTTATCATCTGTTTTATTTTGGAACTTTTAGAATGCATTTATTGAATGGTGATATGCATACCTTTACTATGGCTACTAAATTCAGGGGCATACATACATTGCAAACTGGTTATTCCGTTAGAAAAACTACCGGCATTATTAGCTCGTAAATCATACTCAAACACATATACACCTTTGCGTAAATGATTGATAAAGAAATTGGTCGCTGCATCTCGGGTGCTTTGGTAATACCCGATACCATCTTGCCAATGATAACCCGAAAGCACATTTATTGGTTCCAATCCGCTGGCTCGCATGTCTTTGAGGTGGACATATTCCATATCTCTATCTACTTTTATTTCGACTCTTACACGCACCAAGTCCCCTACTTTTATAATTGTTTCCGGTGTAATTTTATCCATTTTTTCGCCGGTATCGGTAAACTTTCGGATAAATAATTCTTTGGTTATAGCCACCGGTGTTTTAGCATTGGTTATTTTATCCAAATCTTCAAAATACTGCCAATACAATCCGCCCCAAGCAATACCTTTGCCTTTTTTTGTAATGGTAACTTTTGCCATTTCGGGTTTAATTTCTTTGCCTTGCCAAGCTATTTTAAAATAACCGGTTCCGGCTTCTGTTTTAATTTCGGGCATGGTAGCCGGATCTATGGTTATATTTCCAATCTGAACTTTTACCGATTTTTCCAAAGACAACCAATCCGAACCGCGTAACAATAAAGCATAGACAGCTTCTGTGGTTTGTTTGGTCGTTTTCCAAGCATTGGTTTGTTTATTTTTCAATAACCATATACGCATTTCATCAATTTTGGTAATATCGCCGTCTATTTCATCAAAAGCTTCAATCAATAAAGCTTGTGTTTCAATAGGTGCTTGATACCAATACCACCCTGCCGTATTGCTTTTCCAATACATACCGAGCTCCTCACTCTTAATACTATTCTCATCTAACGAACGGATAATAGCTTTGGCTATTGGTGTATCTCCATTTCGATGTGAAACCAATGCCAATAAACCTTTGGTATATAAACGATAATCCAGCCAATATTTTTGTGCCTGTTTTAAATAAAAATCAGCTGCTTTTTGAACTTCGGGACGCATTTTTTGTTCCGGATAAAAACTGCGTGCATATAAATAATGTATTTGCGAAGCACCGGTTCTGTATTCGGATAAAAATTTCTCAGGGTCTTTTTGTTTTTGAGCAACTTCCTGCAATCTTTCATAATCTTTCAAAACTTCTGCATCTAGATATTTAATGGCTTTGGACAACATTCCGTCAGTGCCTTTTTGCGCTATTTTTACTTGCAAGTGCTGCAAGTGTCCAAATCCGGCCACTATATGTTGTGTTATATACCGGCTGCTATATCGCCCTCCTTTAAACCATGTAAAACCACCATCGGGCAATTGCATTTGTTTTAATTTTTGCAAAGCCGTATTTAAGCTGTAAGACATTTTATTTAAGTCGAACAATAAAGCAATTCGTTTTTTTTGTTCGCTTTCACTTTGGGCATCACGTAACCAAGGTGTTTCTTCAATAATTAAGGATTTCAGTTCTTGGTTTTTTTCCAAATTTGATAACAGCGCATCGCTATCAAGTGTTTTCCAAATATCAAATACTTGTTTTATTTTCGGATTTTGATGGACAATATGACCGGCCAAAGCATTGGCATAATATCGAGCAAAAGTTTGTTCACTACATTCATACGGATATTCCATCAAATACGGTAAAGCCTGCACGGCATACCAAGCCGGATTGCTGGTTATCTCCAAAGTTAATCTATGATTGGTCAACGTTTTACTTTGATTGTGCAACAGTTTTTCCATCACAAAAGTTTTGGTTTGATTACTGCGAACCCACATGGGCATGGTTTCGGTCACCAACATACGATTAGATAAAACCGGCCATAAATTTTGCTCGCCGTCGGTTTGAGTTCCGGCTTTTGCCATAACTTTATATTGAATGGCTTGCAAATATTTGGGAATTTGAACCGTCCAACTTACTTGGTTATTACCTTGTGCATCAACCGTAAAACTTACTTGTCGTTTGCCTTTTAATAATTTATCGGTTATATCTTGTTGACTAATGGCATCTATTAAGACCAATTCGGCTATTCCCGTCAAACTTTTACCGGTAAGATTGGCAATTTTAGTGCTT
>Ga0256843_1002712_pt1 | contig 12762 bp, 13 predicted proteins | sample AlvinellametaG_FD_191572 | JGI IMG/M metagenome (GOLD analysis project Ga0256843, IMG submission 191572) | Pompeii worm associated microbial communities from hydrothermal vent at the East Pacific Rise, Pacific Ocean - Alvinella | ecosystem: Host-associated > Annelida > Integument > Unclassified ... | reverse complement strand
TTCTTTAAAAAGCTTTTAACTATTAATACTATATAATTGTTCTATATAAAGTTATTTTTATTTTTCAAGGGGAAAGATATGGTTATTGCAAAATACAGTAGTATACAAGAGGAGAAAGATATTTCAAAAATAGAAACTTTAAATAAAAAAAGTAATAGTCATAATTATAAAATAAGTAAAAGATTTTTTGATATAATCTTCTCAATAACTGCCTTAATTCTTTTATCTCCTATTTTTTTAATTATCTCCATTCTTATAAAATTAAAATCTCCTGAAGGAAATATTTTTTTTACTCAAGAACGACTAGGAAAAGATAAAAAACTCTTTAAAATCTATAAATTTAGAACAATGGTTATGGATGCAGAAGAGAAACTTCAGCAACTACTTAATAATAATCCTGAACTAAAAACTAAATTTGAACAAGATTTTAAATTAGAAAATGACCCAAGAATCATTAAAGATATTGGAACTTTTTTAAGAAAAAGTAGTTTAGATGAACTTCCACAATTTTTTAATTCTCTTATTGGTGATCTTTCAATAGTAGGTCCAAGACCTATCGTGAAAGATGAGATTAAAAAATATGGAAGACATATAAATAAATTATATAGTATTAAACCAGGAATTACTGGTCTATGGCAAGTAAAAGGAAGAAATAGTATTAGCTATGAAGATAGAGTAAAATTAGATATGGAATATATTGACAATCAATCATTTTTTGGAGATATAAAAATAATCTTATTAACTATTAAAGTAATGATATTAAGAGAAGGTATTTAATTCCTCTCTACCTCTACTTTAATTATTAGCTCTTGATATATTTTCTCTTCAATAAATTAATCCCTTTGAATAAAAGATTCTCACCTTCCATGTTTACTACTTTCAACTCTTTTATTTTTAATTTATTATGTTTAATCCATACATTAAAGAGTCTCTCTGATAAGAAACCAAAAACTCTTTTTTGATAACTATCATAATCTGATATATCAATCCGTTTTTCAAGTGTAAATAATATATCAAATAACCATTCACAATAATTATTAAAATCTTCAACTCTCATAACACTCATATTAAACAGATATATTGTAGTTTGTCCCATTAGTTCATCAAATAAAACTAAATATTCAGGATACAACTCATCTATAATTTTTCTTGTTTTAAGTAAATCTTTTTCATTATGTGCATTTTTATAATGTTTTTCTATGCTTTCAATATAATAATTTCTCTTTTTAGGTAATAGGACATCAACAGCACTATCACTAAAATGAGTTAATAGCTCAGATTCTGAAGCAATAAATTTATCTTTTAATTCAATATCTTTACCCTGAAAGTACCTCCTATAATGCACCAATCCACAATAATCTACATCTTTAAAAAAATCGTTTTTCCAAGCCCAATAAAGGGCTGTTAATTCACAGAAAGATTGATTTTTTAAAGATATATTATCTTCTGTATCATCTCCTTGAATGCCTAAATCACTATTATTGATAGCTTTACCTACATGAATAGGCACATATATTTTATCTTTTGGAAACTCATAATCTTTATGTGTTGCTACAATTAATTTTATTTTTTTCATCTTTTATCCTCCTAATATATCTTTTTCAAATACTTCTAATGCTCTCTCTACAATATCATCCATATCATAATATTTATATTCAGCCAATCTACCAACTAAAACAAGATTCTCTACTCTTTTTGAATACTCTAAATATTTTTGATAATTTTTTTGATTCTTATCTGTAAAGATTGGATAATAAGGTGTATCTTTTCCTTTTATATACTCTTTTGGATACTCTTTTAATATGGTTGTCTTATCTGTTTTACAAGGGTGGATACGTTTAAACTCTGTAATCCTTGTAAAGTCATAATTATTAGGGCAATTAACTGTCGTAACCTCTTGATAGTACTCTTTATCTACAGTCTCAAACTTCATATCTACACTTCTATAGGGTAAATCTCCAAATTCGTAATCAAAAAGTTCATCTATTGGACCTGTATAGATAATCTTTCCGTCAAATTTTTCTCCCATAAAATAAAAAATATTATCTTTTAACTCACACACCTCATTAAACTCTGTATTCAACATCAATTTAATATTTTTGTGTTTTAATATATTTTCAACCAGATTAGTATAACCATTCATAGGAACAACTTGGTAGGTGTCATTAAAGTATCTATTATCTCTACCAACAAAAATAGGAACTCTAGCAGTGACAGCTCCATCCATATCTTCTGGTCTCATTCCCCACTGTTTTGCTGTATAGTGTACAAATATCTTCTCATAAACAAAATCAGCCAAAAACTGCATATCTTTATCTTCTGATTTTTTTAGTTCCAATATAGGAATTTTAGAGTTATATTCAAAATTTTCCAATAATTTATTCTCTAGTTTAATAGCCATACTTTTTGGAAAGACTTCATATAGAGTATTGATATTGAAAGGAATAGAGATTTTTCTACCATCAACAAGAGCTAATACTTCGTGATTATAAATATCCCACTGTGTAAACTGAGATAAATACTCAAAAACTTTTTTATTATTGGTGTGAAAAAGATGAGGACCATATTTATGAACCAAGATATTATTTTCATCTTTAAAATCATAACAATTCCCTCCAATATGAGTTCTTTTTTCTATTATAAGAAGCTTATCATTTAGTTGTGTAGCAATTTTATTTGCTATCACACTTCCTGCAAAACCTGCACCTATAATTATATATTTAAACATTTTTTTCCTTTTTAAAAAAATTTTTTTCTCTTAAAATTAATACATCAATTAAAAATATAAATAAACAAAATATTGAAATTGGCTTATATATAAAATATATTTCTCCCATTATATATACATTTGTAAAAATATTATTAAAAAATATTAATGCAATAAATAAACGTATAGGTTGAAAATACAATGTTTTTTTATATAAATAAAAAAGAAATATACCTGCAATAACTCCTAAAAAAAATTGTATTATAAAACCATATATATAACCAAAAGACATTAATGTGATAGCTGGAAATCCATTTGTAAAACGAATACCTGATTCTCTCATTGCATGAATAAAATCATAATTTCCAACTTGATACATTAAATATATTAATCCAGCTGGGCTATCAGGTTCATTATTTTGTCTAAAAAATAAATTATAATCTATATTATTACTATTCAATACAATTCTATCTATTCCATACCAAATATGTCCTTGTAAAGCCAAAGCTCTTTCCATAATTTTATCATATAAATCTTCTGCACCTATATTGTGTAATATCACATATCCTATAGATACTATTACTAAAAATGATAAAAATATTATAGGAACATAAATAAATATAAATTTATTTCCAAAACCTATATTATTATCTTCAGATAAAATATTTTGTGTTATATAAAATCCCATTATATAATATATAGTTAATAAAAAAGGTCCTGAAAATTTTTCAGAAAACAATATAAGTAATAGCAACAAAATAAATAATTTATATACATATTCCTTTTTGTTTGTCAATGCATATAATATACCAATAAAAAAAGATAATATAGGTGTCAAATAAATAATTTTATGAAAAGCTTCTACTTCTTTCCAATAAAAAAAACGATTTATACCATGTAATAAAGGAAAACCTTTATAGAAACCTAAAAACAAATAAATAAATAGTAAAATTATAAAAAATATATCTGTAAAAAGTATGATCATTCTATAGTTTTTCATAGTTTTTATAATTCTAAAATTTAATTTATTTAACATTGAAAATGAAAAAAATGTTCCTATTATAAAAATAAAATAAAAAGAAATATATCTAGTAACAGAATTTGTATGCTTACCATAAATTCCTTGTTCAGATATGTATGCTCCATTTTCAATATAATATAAAGAAAATATTGTCCAAAAAAATGAGATAAAGAGAAAAATAAATAAATAAAAAAATATTTTATTATATTTATAATAAAAAACTAAAATACTAATTACTAATAAAAAAGAACTAATAACTGATATATTATATGAGAATATAAAATTAGAATTCAACAAATAAATAAAAAATATTAAATATAAAATTATTTTTTTCATAAAAAATTCTTTATATTTTTGATATCAATTTCTTTGAAAATACTATAATCTCTAAATTCTGATTCTAAATTTTCTTTATTCAAATTTTTAAGAATCTCTATATTATATTTTTTATATATTTCTTCATAAATTTTATCTATTCCTTTAAACGTTACAAATTTTATATTTCCACCTAAATACATTAGTTCAAATGCTAATGTTGAAAAAGGACTTAATACTACATCATCAATCATAACAATATTAAAAAATTCTTCTGGAGATACCTTCAAAATATTACAATTATCATAATTAGTTTTATCTCGTGGATGAATTTTTAAATACAATTCTAGTCCTAAATCTGAAGAAATTTTTTTTAAAAATTTTACATATTCTTTTTGTCCTTTATCAGCTTCATATAATCTATGTTCTTTATATGCTTGTGTGATATATATTAATCTTCTTTTATTCCCTCCATTCTTTAATTTATTATACTTCTTTAGCCATATTGGACCACAAATAATAATTTTGTTATTATTAATACCTCTCTCAATTAAAAATTGTTTTGTAATTTTACTTGAAACAATACAAAAATCAGCTTGATAATTATTAATCAAAAATGATTTATTACTTATAAAATTTAGATATTTATATATATAGTCAGAAAAACTTGTTAAAACCTTACTATTAGCATGAATAGCTCTCATATATGTAATATATTTTATTCCTAAAAAATAAGAGGTTATTCTATTTTGAAAATTTGGTGTACCTAAAATAATAAAAGGCTTATATTTTACACAAAATAAAATCATATCAATTAGGCTTAATACTTTTGAGAAAGTTTTCAACTTAAATACTCTCTTTGGTATTAATAAATAATTTAATTCTAATTCATTTGCTATTAATAACAAATCCTCTTTTTCTTCGATATTAGAAGGACTTAATAATATCAATCTTTTATTTTTCAATATAAAACCCTTTTAAAAAAAATATAATAATAAAACTACATAAAGTTGCGATTCCTGCTCCCATTATCCCATAAAATGGAATCAAAATTATATTTAATCCTATATTTAACCCTGCTCCAATCAATGTAATATTTCGGATAAGAGTATCTTTCTCCTTAACAAAGAGTATGTAGTGTGGTACAAAGGACATATTTAGCACAAGTGTTGCACCTAATAATATCCACAATACTAATAAACTATCAATAAATTCTTCTTTTCCCAAAAAATCTAATATAGGACTGATAAAAAGAATAATACCTATAATAACAACTATTGAGTATAAGAAAACTTCCCAAAAAAATCTTTTAATTTTAATATTGAACTCATCCATTCTATTCTCCTTATATAACTCTATCAATTTTGGATAAAAAATCATAATTACCAATACAAAAACAATCGATTGCATACTATTTGCAATGCTTCCAAAAAATGTATAAATACCTACATCTGACTTAGTCATATAAGCATCAATCATATATCTATCCGAAAACTCTATTATCTTATAGGCTATAGTTCCAATAAAAAAAGGTATACTAATTTTTAAGCCGTTTATAATCCACTTCCAGTCAATTTTTTTTAAAAAATTATTATTCTTATAAGTTTTAAATAAATATAAAAAACCTAAACTAACAGATAAAGAACTTCCTATTATCCAACTTAAATATATAGAATAAAGATTATTTGTATCTTTTACATCATATATCCATAATAAAATTATAACATATACCCAAATTCCCATTCGTAAAAAGAGAAGAATATTTGCAAAAATAGGTTTAGCTAATGTAGTATAAATACGATATAGCTCTTGTGATATATGCTCTAGTATAAGAACTAAATAGAAAAGAAATATATATTGATATGATATTATATCAAATAGAAAGACTATAAATAGTAGTGGTAAAACCACTATATAGGTTAACCCATGAAATATAAATTGGTCTCTTATAAAAATAAACTGAACTTGTTTATCTTGACCTATTAGTTCTCTAGTGTTATATGTATAAAAATCCATACCCAAAAAAAATATAGCAATAGTAACCGTTGTTACAAAAAGTCCATACTCTCCAAGTAAATCAACCGTTAAATATTTACCTATATAAATAATTAACAAAAATTTTGCTAACATGGTTATAACTCTAAGAGTTAAATTTAATAGTCTATTAGCAAAATATTTTTTATTTATCAAAATTTAAATACTTTTTATTGAATTTTAAAAAATATGTTTTTGTACTTTTATAATCTCCCTGATGGTCAGCATAAATCGTATAAAAATAATTGTCATCATAAATAATAGGAGAATAACCTACAAACCAAGTGTTATTATTTTCGGCTATTGCTAAAGTTCTTGGTTTTAAAAATTTGTTTTTTTTATTTAAATATGATATTTTTAGCTTTGAATCATTTCTATCTGTATAAATTAAATACATTTTATTATTAGATTTCACAGTATATGGTACATTTGTATTATTACTTTCAATACTAATTGATAATGGTTCACTCCAAGATTCTCCATAATCGGTAGAAGTAAATTGCACCATACCATTTCTAACATCTTTTCTTGTCACTAATTTAATTACTCCATTATCCATATATTCCCCAGATGTCTCGTTGTAATATACTAAACCTTGATATACAATATTTCCAAAAATCCAACTATTGCCATTGTCAAGGCTTTTTAAAAAAATAACATAATAAAGTCCATCTTTTTGTGCATAGATGGGTTGGTAATATATATCCTCTACTTTAATAATATGTCCATGAGGATTAATTGCATCATATCCATTTAAACCTATTTCTATATATCTAGTACTATTATCCTTAATATTATATTTTATATAACCGAAACCCACCCACTTATTAAATGAGTTAGGACTATATTTTGATAAGAATAAATAATGGTTGTAATTTATTTTTCCTCCTCCAATATTACGGACATCTATACTATTATTGAAATCTTTATATATTTCTTTTATTTTAATATTTTGTTCAAAATTTTTATCTATTTGCATTTGAATGATACTTGTAGCAACATCCCCTACATGAGCACTACCTCGCCTAGTATAGTAATATAAATTTTTATCATCATCTATTAATGTTCCAAAAGCATCATAATAACCTTCATAAAAAGATATTTTTTTATAATTAACTTTTTCTTCTTCTATTGACTGATTATTACATGAAGTAAATAATAAAAAAATAATAAATAAGTATAAAAATTTATTTTTCATATCTTTCTCCAAAACTATAATTTTTATCTGCGTTTTTACCCAAAATATCTTTTAAATACTTAGGGTGCATTCCATACCCTGGTCTTACACTCCTTATATTCTCTTCTGTAAAAATTTCACCCTCTTTAATATCTTTAGCCACATATAAACTACGCGAAAAACATCTACTCTGTTTTCTTTTTTCAGTTAAATTATAATCTATTTTTCCTAAAAGTTTTTCTGTATCTCTAACAGCTTTTACCATATCAGAAAACTCTTGTTTATCCATACTAAAATCAGCATCAACCCCACCAATAGATTTATCTATTATAAAGTGCTTCTCTATAACCTTAGCACCAAGTGCAACAGCAGTTATTGGAGCTATTGAACCTATAGTATGGTCACTAAATCCACTGATTACTCCAAAAGTCTCTGCTAAATTTGGAATCATCTTTAGATTTGCATCTTCTAATGGGGCAGGATATGATGAGCTACATTTTAAAAGCACTATATCACTATTTCCCTCACTTCTACAAATATCAACAGCATCTTGAATCTCATCAATAGTAGCAATACCTGTACTAATAATTACTGGTTTCCCTTTTGATGCTGTATATCTAATTAACTCATAATCGGTTATCTCAAATGATGCTACCTTATATGTACTTGGGTTAAACTGCTCTAAAAAATCAACAGCACTCTTATCAAATGGAGAGGAGAATATATCTATACCTATCTCTCTAGCATAATCAAATAGCTCCTCATGCCACTCCCAAGGAAGATAAGCCTCTTTGTATAAATCATAGAGCTTTCTATCGTCCCAAAGAGTACCACCTTTTATAATAAAATCCTCTCTATCAGAGTCTAAAGTAAGAGTATCTGCTGTATAGGTCTGTAGTTTTATAGCATTAGCCCCTATCTCTTTTGCGACTCTTATTGTCTCTTTAGCTATCTCTATCTTTCCACCATGATTAGCCGATAGCTCTGCTATAATAAATGTTCCATCTTTTTCTAAATCAAAATTACCTATCTTCATTTTTTAGCCTTGTAACAATCTTTTTAAATTTATCCCTTGATTTGTACCATTCTTCGTTTAATATTCCCAATAAATAAACATCCATTCGTTTATTATTTTTAATAATGTTTTTTCTCAAAATACCTTCTTCCTGAAAAAAAAATTTTTTATGTAATTTGATAACAGTTTGATTTATCTCTATTACTTCACAGTTTAATTTTTCTATATTAAAGTTCTCAAATATGAAATTTAAAAAAGAATATTCCAGTAATACACCAAGACCTTTTGATTGTAAAAAAGTTGGATTTAAATAAAAAGCCCAATCTGTACTTTTATGTAAAAAATTTATATTTGTAAGAGACACTATACCAATAGGATTATTTTCTCTATATGCAACAAATACTTTTGTTGATTCATCAGTCCTTAAAGAATTTAACCATTTATTATGAGTTTCTATGGAAATAAGAGTATCTGTATACATATTTTTTCTTATATCTATATGATTTCTCCATTCAAGAATTTCAAACTGTAATTTTTTATCTACTTCTTGTATATCTTTAAATATCATTGTTAGTTCCCTTATTTTTTAGATATTCTTTAATCATTTTATCTAGTTTAATACTATCAAAATATTCAAGAATACGATATTTATTATTTTTTAAATATTGAGCCATATCCTCCTGATTATCAGCCGTCTTTATTGCAATAAAAGGAAGCTCCATAAAAAAAACTTCATTCAGAGTAACACTAGGAGTAATTATAGCAAAGTCACTAACTCTCATAAGTTTTGCTATTCTATTGGAGTTAATATGTAACTCTATCCAATATTTATCTTTAGTATACTCTTTTAACTCTTCTAAATTCTGATTAGCTGTAGTTGTTACAAGATTTACATCTATATATTTAAAATCTTCTAAAACTTTCAGTATATCTATGTTTAGATTACTATGGTCAGCTCCACCCATTGCTAAAAAGATACTTTTGCTCTTTTTTTGTTGGATAAATTCATCTCTTAATAGAGTATACTCTACCCCACATCTAAGCTCACAATATTCAGGAAGTAAATCTTTATATTTTCTCTTATCAGCACTTATATTATGATTTAAGAGTATATCACAATAGTGTTTTTCATAGGTATCATCAAAACTCAAAAGTTTTAATTTTGGATTTTGAGTTTTTAGCTTTTTTTCAAATTCATAATCTATATTATAACTATCAATTACCACTAAATCAGGATTGTATTTATCTATAACTTTTTGAAAATCATTCAAAGAGTTATCATCTAAAATCTCTAAACTGTACCCTGATTCCAATATTTTAGAGTTTAAATTACCTTGTAAATTTTGGGTAGCAAATATAATAGTACCACCTTTGTACTGTTTGGCTAAAACCAAATCACGCATAATATGACCTGTACCAATAGTTGATGATGAGTCGGCTCTAAATATAATAGTCATCTAGTTCATCTCTTCTAAAACTTTATACATAATTTCAGCTCGTCTCCAATCTTCAAGAGTATCTATATCTTGAACCAAATATCTAGGTAGAATAATAGGAATAGAGTCTTTACCAAAAAATATCTCATTAGATTTTTGACCTATCTTACTCCAATAGAACTGTCCTGCATCTTGATACGCCTCTTCTAAATCTTGGCTTCGAGCATTATAGTATTGTGGGGTAAACATCTCACATCTACCACTATCATCTAATTTAAAAGTTCTCTGAATAGGAAAAGGCATAGAGGTTGCACTAAAGGCGTTAATAGCATCACTATCTTTTAACTTCTCAAATCCCTCTTTGAGGTATCTACTTTGTAAAAATGGTGCAGTTGCATAGATAGTACATACAAAATCAAACTCCTCCCCCTCATCTTTTAAATACTTTATAGCATGGTCTATTACATCCCCTGTTCCTGTGTAATCGTCTGCTAACTCATCTGGTCGTTGAACTATATCAGCACCATATTTTTTTGCAATATTTGATATTTCACTATCATCTGTAGAGACAACTACCTTATCAAAAATATTTGATTCTAATGCTGTTTTAATAGAGTAAGCGATTAAAGGCTCTCCATAAAAATCTTTAATATTTTTTCTAGGTATTCGCTTACTTCCACCACGTGCAGGGATAATTGCAACTGATTTAGCCATTTAATACCTCAAAAAGAGACTCTATTACATACTCTTGCTCAGTGTCACTAAGCTTTGGAAACATAGGTAGAGAGAAACACTCATTATAATACCTATCCATAATAGGTGTCTTCTCATCTCCATAACCTAAACTTTTGTAATAAGGTTGTTTATTAATTGGAATATAGTGAAGTTGTAACCCTATGTCTTTTTCTCTCATTTTCATAAAAAGTTCTTCTTTCGAGATATTCAATTTACTAAAATCTACTTGCACAACATAAAGATGATATGAGGATTTACCATGATAGCTATATAATGGTTTTGCTATACTATTTTCAAAAGCCATATCATATTTTTTTGCTATATCAACTCTTCTATCAATAAAGCTATCTAATTTATTTAATTGCGATAATCCCAAAGCACACTGAATATCAGTAATCCTATAATTAAACCCAAGCTCCCTCATCTCATACTCCCAAGGCTTCATATTAGGAGTTTTAACCATTCCATGCCCTCGTAGAGTCAAAAGTTTCTCATAAATCTTTTTGGAATTAGTAGTAATCGCTCCTCCCTCTCCTGTAGTTAAATGTTTAACAGGGTGAAAAGAGAATATAGAGCAATCTGAATTAATACAACTTCCCGATTTTATTCCATTATAAACGGCTCCAATAGCATGAGCATTATCCTCTAAGATTAAAATATTGTACTTCTCTCTTAGATATTTTAACTTCTTTTGATTTATCATATTACCACTAAAAGCCACTGCATAGATAGCTTTTATAGAGCTATCTTTTTTTAGCTCTGCTTCACACAAATCAAGGTCAATATTTCCATCTTTAGAAATATCTACAAATATAGGCTCTGCCCCTACATAAAGAATAGAGTTAGAAGTAGCCAAAAATGAGTTTGGAGTAGTAAGAACTCTATCCCCTTTTTCGAGTAGAACTAAAGAGGCTAAATGTAAAGCCCCTGTTCCATTAGCTACAGCTACACAATATTTTGCACAACATAAGTTAGTAATTGCCTCTTCAAACTCTTTAACTTTTGGACCTGTAGTTAAATAATCAGAGTTAAGAGTGTCAACAACAACTTCGATATCACTATTATCAATGCTCTGTTTACCATAAGGGATAAAATTCACCTATAGCTCCTTTATCATCTCTAAAAGTTGCTCGTGAGTAAGCCACTCACTATTATTACCAGAGTTATACTCAAATCCCTGTTCTACAGGAGTGCCTTTCTCCCCTAATCTATTTACCTTGAAATCTGACATATTTGTAAATTGAATAGTGGGTTTAATTACAAAGTGATCATTAAACTCCAAAGTCAAATGAGAGTCATCAGCAGGACACATTATCTCATGTAACTTCTCTCCTGGTCTAATACCGATAATCTTATGAGGTAAATCAGGAGCTAAAGCTTTTGCTAATTCTGTCATATACATAGATGGTATCTTAGGAATAAATATCTCCCCTCCATACATTCTCTCAAAGTTCTTAAGTACAAAATTTACTCCATCTTCAAGAGTAATTAAAAATCTTGTCATCTTCTTATCAGTAATAGGCAACTCAGTTGCACCCTCAGATATAATTTTTTTGAAAAAAGGGATAACAGAACCTCTACTACCTGTTACATTTCCATATCTAACTACTGCAAATCTAGTCTTTCTACTTCCTACCATATTATTTGCAGCAACAAATAGCTTATCAGAAGCTAATTTTGTTGCTCCATATAAATTAACAGGATTAGCAGCCTTATCTGTAGAAAGAGCAATAACTTTTTCTACATTATTAGCCAGTGATGCTTTAATTACATTCTCTGCACCATTAATATTAGTCTTAATACACTCCATAGGATTATATTCAGCCACAGGAACATGCTTTAACGCTGCTGCATGAATAACAAAATCAACCCCATCCATAGCTTCAGTTAATCTTGCTTCATCTCGTACGTCTCCAATAAAATAACGCATACATTTATCGGTAAACTCTTGTGCCATCTCGTACTGCTTTAGCTCATCTCTACTAAATATAATAATTTTATTTGGTCTATATTTCTCTAAAATTATTTTAGTATATTTTTTTCCAAAACTTCCTGTTCCACCTGTTATTAGTATGTTTTTATTAGTAAACATTTTATCCCTTTAAACTTTTTACAAAAAATAAAATATTATTTAGAAAAATAATAGTTTTTTAAATCTTAAAATTATACCTAACTAAACATTCAAAGTAGAAATTATAATGAAAAGAAAACTTCAGTCGGGTCTCCCCGACCAAAAAAGAAGAAAAAGAGAAATCTATCTCTTATGCATCTGCTCAACTTTACTAATTGCTGCTGCAATAGTAGTGCTAGAAGATTGTGCTT
>Ga0256843_1002711_pt1 | contig 12762 bp, 8 predicted proteins | sample AlvinellametaG_FD_191572 | JGI IMG/M metagenome (GOLD analysis project Ga0256843, IMG submission 191572) | Pompeii worm associated microbial communities from hydrothermal vent at the East Pacific Rise, Pacific Ocean - Alvinella | ecosystem: Host-associated > Annelida > Integument > Unclassified ... | reverse complement strand
AGATGAAGACGGGATGCAAATACCTGTAGGAGATGGATTAATTGGTAGAGTGGTTGATCCTTTTATGAATCCAATAGATGGAAAAGGTGATATTGTTACTACGACAAAATACCCTATTATGAAAAAGCCTATTTCACCACTTGCAAGAGGTTTAATAAATGAAGTTTTCCCTACAGGAGTAAAAACGATAGATGGTTTACTTACATGCGGAAAAGGGCAAAAACTTGGTATTTTTGCTGGTAGTGGTGTTGGTAAAAGTACACTTATGAGTATGATTGTAAAAGGAAGTAAATCACCAATAAAAGTGATAGCTTTAATTGGTGAAAGAGGTCGTGAAATACCTGAATTTATCCAAAAAAACTTAGGCGGAAATTTAGATAATACAATAATGATAGTAGCTACAAGTGATGATAGTGCATTAATGAGAAAATATGGAGCTTTTAGTGCTATGGCTGTAGCTGAATATTTTAAAGATCAAGGAAATGATGTACTATTTTTAATGGATAGTGTAACAAGATTTGCTATGGCTCAAAGAGAGATTGGCCTTGCTATGGGTGAGCCTCCTACTTCAAAAGGTTATCCACCAAGTTCACTTATGTTACTACCTCAACTTATGGAAAGAGCTGGAAAAGAGGAAGGGAAAGGGGCTATTACTGCATTTTTCACTGTTTTAGTAGATGGTGATGATATGAGTGATCCTATTGCTGATCAAAGTAGATCTATTTTAGATGGACATATAGTTTTAAGTAGAGAATTTACTGATATGGGAATTTATCCACCAATTAACATCTTAAATAGTGCAAGTAGGGTTATGGGTGATATTATTTCAGATGAACATAAAAAAGCTGTAATGAAATTTAAAAAATTATATGCTTTATATAAAGAAAACGAAGTTTTAATAAGAATTGGTGCTTATCAAAAAGGGGTAGATAAAGAACTTGATGAAGCTGTTGAAAAAATGGAAAAAATGAAACAATTTATGCTTCAATCACCTGATGAGATATTCACATTTGAGCAAATAGTTCAAATGTTACTTTCTATTTAAACATCTAATTGTTCTTTTAATAAATGTTTTTTATATTTTTTCCATATCTCTTTTTCTATAAAAAATTTATATAAATTTTCATCTATTTCTCCATCTTTGGCCATAAATCCCATAATTTTAAATACTTCTGAAAGTTTTTTTGGTGTTTTATATGGTCTATCACTTGCAGTTAATGCTTCAAAAATATCACAAATAGCTAATAATCTATCTTCTAAAGTTAAATCTTTTTCACAAAGACCTCTAGGATATCCTTTACAATTTAATTTTTCATGGTGATTTGCTGCTATATGAGTAACTTCACTATATTCATTAGGAAAAGGTAATCCACTAAGCATCTCTAATGTCATTAAAGCATGTCTATTAATATGCTCTCTTTCTTCATCACTTAATGTTCCTTTTTTTATTTTTAACATTTCAATCTCATCTTCTCTTAATATACTTACTTTTTTATCACCTAAAATATAATGATATTTATTAGCTATTTCATCTATTTTAGCTATTTTATCATCACTCATATATTCACCACCAATATTAACTTGTTTTAAAAATTCTAAATCTTTCTCAATTTCATAAAAATCATCAATTCCTTGTAGTAACATATTTCTTTTTATAATTTCAAATCTTTCAGCTACAATATCTATCCTATCTACAACTTTTTCTAATTTTGTAGATTTATCCATAATAGTAGGATCTGTAGTAATTTTACCGATATCATGTAAAAGGGCTGCAATTTTTATCTGTTTTAACATTTTTTTATCATATTTTATATCTTTAAAAAACTCTTTATCTTTATTAATTTCTTTACTAAGAAGTTCTGCTAAAATAGCTACTTTTTGTACATGATTTCCTGTATATTTACTTTTTTCATCGACTGCTTTTGCTATCACTCTGATAAAACTTTCAATAAAATCTTCTAAGTCATTAATTAATTTATTTTTAGTAATAGAAACAGCTGCTTGGGAAGCTAAAGACATTGTAATTTCTTCATCATGTTTACTAAAAGGAATAATATATTTATCATCTTTTTTATTTATCAGCTGTAATACACCTATAGTCTCTTTTTTATGATTTATAAGAGGAATAACTAACATACTTTTTGAGCGATATCCTGTAGTTTTATCGAACTTTTTTGTACCACTAAAATCAAACTTATGATTTAAATATACATCAGGGATATTAAAACTTTTTTGTGTTAAAGCACATAAAGCAGCTACCATATTTTTATTTTCTTCACCATTAATATACAAATCCAAAGGAGGCCATTCTATCTCTTTATGTCTTCCTCCCATAAAAGTATTTAAAGTATCATTTTGTACAATTTTAAAATATAGCTTATCACCTTTTTTTAAATACATACTACCACCATCAGCTTGTGTAAACTCCCTAGCTACACTCAAAATATCTTCTAATAAATAATCTATATTTTGCTGATAAGATAATTCAACACCTATTTTCATCAATTTTCTTAATTCAGTTTTATAGAAATTATCATTTTCAGTTTTACAATCTTCTTTTGTAAATACATGTATACAAGTACCATCATTTAATATTTGATATGGATATCTCACTAAATCCAATTCCATTAATTCATTCACTATTTCTGATTTATATTCAGCTTTAAAATGGTAAAAAAACAGTTTAAGTTTTTTAGTTATTTTTTGTTTAAATTGTTTAACTAAAGCAGGGGTTAAATGTTTAGATGTTTTAGCTAACTCTTCTAATCTAGAAGGAAAAGATACTTCTAATAATACTAATTTTAAATTATCTGTATTATTAATCTCTTCTACTAATACATCATTTAAATATGTATCACCACTAATAATTACACTTTGATTATTTTTTGTGATTTTATACCCTAAAGTTGGTACAGTATGATTACTTTTTATAGTTTTTAGAGTAATATCATCTAATACAATCTCTTGAGATTCTGTAATCTCTACAAATTCTATAGCGGGTTTTGAATTTAATAATTTAATTTTTGTAAAATCTGGCCAAATTTTATTATCAAAAATCTCTTTTATTGCATTAAGAGTTTCTTTTAATCCATAGATTTTAATAGTTTCTACTCTATTTTCAAAATTATTATCAATAATAAAAGGAATATCTACAATATGATCAAAATGAGAATGTGATAAAAAAATATGGTTTACTTTATTTACATCATTACCAAGTCCATTTGTTAAATTTCCAGCATCAATAACAATATCTTCTCTTATTAAAAACGAAGTGGTAAATTCACCTTTACCCCTATTTCCATAACTACCCAATACTTTTATCATACGAAACCTTTATTTAGTATTAAAAATCCAAACCCCATCAAAATCTTTAGGAGGATTTTTTATAAAATATTCACACCTTTGTATATACACTTCATAAAAAATATCTTTTGTATCTTTAAAAAGTTGTTCAAAAATCTCTTTTGCTTCTTGAAAGTTTGATTTTCTATAAAAATTTAGAGCTTTATAATATATACTAAAATCTTTCGTTCCAAAATCAATAACCTCATAAATTTTTACAGGTTTTGTTTTTCCTTTTACTCTTACTAAATCTACTTCTCTAATTATATATTCTTTTGTTAATAATTCAAAACAAAACTCTGATATTAATATATGTGTTTTATATACTTTATTTAAACCTTCAAGTCTTGAAGCTAAATTTACATTATCTCCAATAACAGTATAATCAGCCCTACCTTCACTACCCATTTCACCTATTGTAGCCACTCCACTATTTATTCCTATACCAATATCTAAATTAATATTAAATTTTTCTTTTACTTTATTTTTCATATTTTTTAATATTTTTATCTGTTCTATAGCACTACTTACGGCTTCATCTGCATGATTTTTTATATCTACTGGAGCATTCCAATATGCCATAATAGCATCACCAATAAATTTATCTACAGTTCCTTTATGTTTTGTGATATTTTCTACCATAGGAGTCATATAAAAATTTAAAAGTTCAATCACTTTTTTTGGATTTCCTATTGTTTCACTAATAGTAGTAAAACTTCTAATATCACTAAAAAATATAGTAATTTCTTTATCTCTTGGCTCCAATAAATGGTGTGTATTATCACCTACTGAAACTAACTCTTCCATTACATTTGGTGATACTTTTTTAGAAAAAAGTTCTCTTAAAACTTTTGATTTTTTTGATTCTAGAAAATAATTAATCCCACTAAACATAATACTTAAAATAATAATTTCAAAAATAGGTAAAGCTATATTAAAAATATAACCATAATCAAACATAAAAATATATAATCCTACAAAATAAGAAATAATAGTTAATAAAGCAAAAGTAATAGAACCAAATGGAGAAAGAAAATAAAAATATAAAAACACTAAAATTCCTATAAAAATCAATAAAGAAATATCAACTACTTCACTAAAATCAGGTTTATAAATAAAATCTCCTCTTAAAAAATTATCTAAAGCATTTGCATGCACTTCAACCCCTGGATAAACTGTATTAAATGGAGTTACTCTTAAATCAAAAAGTCCTGTAGCAGTAGTTCCTATTAAAACAAATTTATTTTTAAAAAAATCTTTTGGAAATTTATTATTAAATACATCTACAGCTGAAATATATTTAAATGTGTTTTTATCTCCTCTATAATTTACAAAAAATCTTCCAAATCTATCTGTTTTTAACACTTGTTTATTTAAAACAATACTATCAACTCCAACATTTGAATAATTTATAATAACTTTTTTTACACCTTTATAAGCTCTATACATTTCTAAAGATAAAGCAGGATATATTATTCCATCATACTTCATCACTAAAGGTACTTCTCTTACTACTCCATCATTATCAGGGATTGTATTTACATATCCTCCAGAATAAGCATTATTTTGTAAAATAGGAATATTTCCAATATATCCTTTTGGTTGTATTAAATACTCTTTTGTTATATTTCTTTGAATAAAAATAGCAGGTACATTTGGTAATACATTTTTTGTATTATTATTTTCTAAATTAAAAAAATACCCCATAATTGTAGGTGTTTGAGATAAAACATAAGCAAATAATTCATCATAATTAATATCATCTTTTTGTGGTAATTTTATATGATATTTTTTTGCTATATAATAAGGAGATTTCATATCTTTTTCTGCAAAAAACATATCAAGACCAATAACAATAGCATCAGCATTTGTAATATTTACAATAATTTGACTTATAACATCTCTACTCCAAGGCCATTGTCCTAGTTTTTTTAAAGACTTTTCATCTATATCTACTATTACTACTTTGTTTGTAGTAGGTATTTGACCCCTTATTAAAAACATCTCATCTCTTAATTTATTATCAAAATATTGGTAATAAGTAGGTTTAAATAAATATATATAAATAAAACTAATTAAAACAACAAAAAAACTAAAAAGAAATAACCATAATTTTTTCATATTTACCTTTTTTTTGTGATATAATAAATTATATCATAAAATAGGAGTCATATGATGAAAAAACTTTTAGTAACACTTCCTTTTATAATAATTTCCCAAATGTATGCGATAACACAAACAGATGCTATAAAACTATATAATGCAAAAAAATATAAACAAGCTTATAATGCTTTTTTAGAATTACTTGAAAAAGATAATTATCAATCAAATGTATTAAATTTTTATTTTGCAAAAAGTGCAGAAAAAATAGGTAATTATAAAGAGGCATTAGGAGCTATTGAAAGAATTTTAATTAATGATCCAACTGATTTATTAGCTCAATTTGAAAGAGCAAAAATATATTATATTTTAAAAGATTATAAATCTGCTAAACAATATTTTACAAATTTAGAACAAAAAATAAAAAATAAAAAATTAAAATCAGATATGAAAAAATATTTAGCTTCTATTGAAAAATTACAGAAAAAAAACTTTTTATATACAACATTTTTATTCACATTAGGTTATGATTCAAATATGAATAATACAACAGATACAGAAAAATGGAATTTATATGTTCCAGATGGAGCAGTTGAGGTAAAAAACAATTCACATATTAAAGATTCATATACAACAGAAGAGTTGTTATTTTTAAAATATAGACATAAATTTAATAATTTTGATGTAGATAATAGTTTATTGGCTTTATCTAAACAATATACCACTTCTCATAATTCTGATATAAATTTTTTTAGATACTCACCATCTATTATCTTTACTAAAAATAAACTAAGGTATGAAACAAAATTTAATTATTCTTATGTTATTTATGGAAACAACTATATGTTATCACTTTATTCTTTAGAAGAAAATATTAAATATAAATATACTCCAACAATCTTAAATACAACAACCATTAAAGCAGAAAATAAAATATATACTCAAGAATATACAAATAAAAATGCAACATTATATTCGATTTCAAATAAAACTGATAAAAAAATTAAAAATAGTTTAGTTTCTATTTTATTTGGATATGATAGAAATATAAAACACAAAGGTACTTTAGCTACTGTAAATTATGTAAATTATAAAACAGCTCTAAGTTTTAAACATAATTATACAAATAAATTAATATTATTCACATCTTTACAATTTGAAGATAAAAAATATTCTGAAGAATACAATATATTTAAAAAAACACAAGAAGATAAAAAAATATCTTTTAATATTAAACTAACAAAAAAATTAAAACATTTTGATTTACAAACAGAATATAAATATACTAGAAATGACTCAAACATTGCACCATTTGATTATAGTAAATATAATATAAATGTGAGTTTAATTAAAAATATAAAAGGATTATAAAATGAAAAAAATAATATTATTAATATGTTCAATAAGTTTAATATTTGCTTATGTAGGAAAAATATCAGCTTTAAAAGGTGATGCTTATATTATAAGGGATGGAAAAAAAATAGCAGCTAAAATAGGTATGCAAATAGAAAATAAAGATATTGTAAAAACACAAAATGCTCGTTTACAATTAATATTTAAAGATAGAACTATTATTACTATTGGTAAAAATTCAAATTTTAACATTCAAGATTATATTTTTGATAATAAAAAAATAACTGCTAATTTTAAATTATCAAAAGGGATTATAAAAACAATTACTGGTAAAATTTCTAAGATAGCTCCTCAAAGATTTCATATTAAAACTAAAAATGCTATTATAGGTATTAGAGGTACTATATTTGTAGTGGAATTTCAAAATAATATGACAAGAATGACAATGGTAGAAGGGGTTACATCTTTTGCTGATTTATCAACAAAACAAACTTTTGAAGTACATCAAGGAGAACAAATTACATTAAATCCAAAAGCTCCAACTAGAGTTATTATAAAACAAGTAAAAAAAATACCTCAAGTTTTAAATAATGTTACAAAAACAAAAAAAGTAACAACTACTTTAATACAACAAGTAAAAGAAGTAGCGACTGCTTTAGCTCCAGTAAAAGAATCTGAAGTTACAGAAATATCTACAGACTTATACAAAATAGGATATAAAACAGTTAATAACATACCTGCATTTAGCTGGTATTCTGTAAATCTACCACAAGCTCCAGCAGAAGATATAAATGATATGATTGATGGTAAAGTAGCTGTTAGTTATTTAGGTGATGTATTAGCTATAACTGATGATGGTGTAGCAAGAGGAAAAGTCGATTTTGATGTAAATTTTGGTACACAAACATGGAATGGACAATTTGAATTTCAAACTAATTCAGATAATAGATGGCATTTTATTGCAAAAGGTGATTTAGATACTAGTGGATTTAAAGGTAATGTTGTAAATACTTTTGTTGATTCTACAGCTAAAGATATTAGTGGTGATATTAATGGTAAATTTTATAAAAATGCCTCATATGATGAAGAAGGTGCTGAATTAGATAGTACATCTAAAGTACAAGTTGTTGGTGGAAATGGTTCTTTACATAGTAGTAACAAAGGTGATGCAAAAATGTCATTTGTAGGAAGTCAATCTATGTCTTTAGTAAATCTAAGTGGAGATTAAGATAATTCAGATAAATTATCTATAAGTTTCATAGGTGTTAAACTATAGTTTGGTTTAACATTTCCTGCTTTTGCATGAGCTAGACTTGCAGTAATAGTTGCTTTTAAAGGATGGTATCCTTGAGCTAGTAAACTTCCTATCATTCCAGCTAATACATCTCCACTACCACCTTTTGCTAAAGCTTGTGTACCAAGTGGATTAATATATAATTGTCCTTTGTAAGCAATAATTGTATTTGCACCTTTTAATAAAAGTACAACTTTTGGATATTTATTACTAAATTCTAAAGCTAAATTAAATCTATTTTTTTGTATATCTTCTACATTATATTCACCAAACTTAGTTAATTTTAATAAAGAAGAAAACTCTTTAGGATGAGGTGTTAATACAACTTCCTTATCTAAACAATTTAATATCTCTTTTTTATAAAACATATCAGCATCTATCACTTTTTTTATATTTAAATTACAAATTTTATCAATTTCATCATCATAAAAATTTCCCATTCCCATACCAAATACTAATGCATTAAATCTATCATCAATAATATCATTTTGCATCAATTCATAAGGAATTTCTGTTTTTTCTCTTGTAATACATGTCACAAGTCCTGCTCCAAAATTAAGTGCAGCAAGAGAAGAAATAACACCTGCACCTTTTTTTTCACCTACCAAAACTCCTACATGCCCAAATCTACCTTTATGAGTATTTAATTTATTTCTAATAGGTAAATTCATATCATTTTGTGTAAGCATATAATATTTTGTTTTAGTAGAATAATTTTTAAAGCTAACACCTAAATTTACAGCTTTTATATCACCTACATAATCTTTAGCAAAATCACTTAATAAAGCTAATTTTATACCACCCATTGTAACTGTTACATCAGCTTTAAAAACTTCCCCTTTAGGATTACCATCTTCATCTAATCCAGTAGGAATATCACAAGCTAGTTTAAATCCATCTCTTTTATTTAAAGTTCTTATAATATTATTGATTTTAGAATCAAGTTCTCTTTTTAATCCACTACCAAAAATTGCATCTACATAACAATCATATTTTTTATCTACATCAGTAGGTGTGAATTCACTATATTTTCCACCATAATTTTTATACACTTCAAATTGAAATTTAGCCATTTGGCTTTTTACACCCATAGGTAAAAACAAATTCACATCTATTTCACCTAAAAGCATTCTTGCTAAAGCAATCCCATCAGCACCATTATTTCCAGCACCAGAAATGATACATATTGATTTAATATTACGGTTTTTTATCTCTTCATACATCCCTCTAGCAGCATTTTCCATTAAGATATATTCATTTAGTCCTTTATCATAACAAGCTTTATCTAAAGTATACACTTCTTTAAAAACTTCAACCATTTTCCACCTTTGAATTTTTATCATACACTTCATTTATTATTGATTGTAATGTATTTAGTGTCATAGGTTTTGATACATATCCAATATTATATTTTTTTGCTTTTTTAATAGTTTCATTATCTCCATCAGCTGTTAGCATATAAATATTTGTACTAATATTTAATTTTTTTAATTCTTCTAAAACTCCATAACCATCTAAATTTGGCATCCTTTTATCTAAAAACACTATATCATAAGTAGAAGATTTTAATTTTTCTAATCCTTCTATCCCATCATTTGCTGTTTCTATTTCAGAATTTTTATTTATAGTTTTTAACATTGTAGTTAATACTAATCTATTCATAGGGTCATCATCTATAATTAAATATTTATTATATTGATAATTATGTAATTCTTTTTTTTGAAATATTTCTAATATATCTAATATAGTGATTGGTATATGAGTAATTTTATCAAACATTTCACTATGATGTGGATAAAATTCATCTTGCACACCAGCTACAAAATATGTTTTTTTATTGTGCTCATTTAATTTTTTATATGTTTTAATAAAAGATTCATCAACATCATTTTCTTGTATTTTATTAGGATATACAATAACAGCCATATCAATATCTCTATTAGCTAATAAATAATTCATAAATTCATCTAAATCACTTACCATTTTAACTTTTACACCATTAAGCTCTAGCTGTGATTTTATATTATCACAATACATATTTTGATTTTCATTAAAAAACACAAGCTTTCTATTTTTTAAAATATCTTTATTATAACTATTATAATTTTTCTTAAATACAACCTCAACAACAAAAACACTTCCTTTACCTTCTTTACTCTCAAACCAAATATCACCACCCATTCTTTGAACTAATTGTTTAGATATATAAAGTCCTAATCCTGTACCTTTTTCTTGTCTTGTAGCTCTTTTAAATGGTTTAAATAATTCTGATTGTTTTGATTTAGGAATACCAATTCCTGTATCTTTTACTTTGATTTGTACTTTTACTTTATCATCTAAATCTTGAGAATCAACAGTTACAATTACTTTACCATTTTGAGGTGTAAATTTTATAGCATTACTAAGTAAATTGTTTAATACTTGTAAAAATCTATTTTTATCACCTATCACTTCTGTAAAAATATTACAATTATCAATAAAAATAAGTTCAATATTTTTTTGATTTGCATTAATAGATGAGATTAAAATAGCACTTTTTATAATTTTATTCACCCAAAAAGGATTATTTATTAAATCAAGCTTAGCACTTGATAATTTTTGTGTATCTAATAAATCATTTATTAAAGTAAGTAATAATTTTGATGAATTTTTAGCATATGTTATATTTTTTCTATCTTGTGGAGATAAATTATTTACACTATCTAAAACATCTAAATAACCTATTACAGAGTTTAAAGGAGTTCTCATTTCGTGAGAAATATTAGCTAACATAATGTTTTGATTTTTTTGCATTTCTTGAAGATGTTCAACTATAGAATTCAACATATTTGTAACTATTTCACTATTTTTTTCATCATTTTCCAGTGATTTAAAAGATGGTATAGTAATAGACTGTATTATTTCTATTTTTTTATTTCCTAAATGTGTTAGAATATGTTTAATATCTTCAGCAGAATCACAATTATTCCATAAAAATTCCACCCATTTTTCATTTTCTCTTTGAAAGTTGTCAAATATTTGTATTAAAAAATCACTATTTACTTGCCTAAAAGTTGAATATTTAAGTTTATATAAAAAATCTTTTTTATTATAAAACATATATTTTATTAAACTATCCTTACACTCTTCATTTGGTTCAAATGGTAATATTGTTTTTAAAAAATTATCTATAAAAATTTCTGTTTCTTTTTTATTTTTTAATTTTTTTTCATAAAATTTAGATATTTTCACCTTTTTTCCTTAAAAAAATCAAATCCATTGTTTGATTTTGTAAGATTGATTTTGTTTTTATTGTATTACTTCCTATTTCTCCATATGTTAAAAATCCAGCAAAAGGTACATTTAATACTTCATTTACTTTTTCTATTTCAAATTCAACTAAATCTTTATAATAAGCATATCTACCTATACAAGAAAACATAAATAAAGCATCACATTTAATACCTTGTAGTTTTTCTTCTATAAGTTTCATCATATTTTTCTGATTTATTGGAATTGTTATTAGAACTTCTTCATCTTCATAAATATATTTAAAAAAATGGATACTATTATTTTCTCTATCAATATATTTTAAAGAAGCTAAGCTTTTATCTTCTTTATGTTTAACACAAAAAGGGTGTAAAAAGTTATCAATATTTTCTTGTTTTATTTCACCAATATACTCTTCTATCACTTTTAAAGCGGGTTCATTATTTAACTCATATAAAATATTTTTATCTGCTTTAGTCACTTTAAAAGGGATACCTATCGGTTTCCAACCATGTATAGCTAAAGAAAAAAACTCTACTTTTTCTTGATTAAAAAACACACCTATCATACTATTTTCATAAAACCCACCATTATAAAAACATCCAATAGAATCACTTTTTGAATACACACCACCATAAATAGTATGCATATATTCTTCATTTTGTATAAAATCTAAAAAATGATTTGTATCTTGTTCGAAAGGGAAAAATATTATAGAAGCTGTGTTTTTGTAGTAATTATAATCTTTTATAAATTGTGCTTTTAATTCTTCAATATTTGTAGTATTAAAAATATCTACAAAAAAATCGTCTATTTTAAAAGCTAATATTGATATTTGTTCTTTATTGGTTATAAAAGGGATATGGTTAGTAATATTTCCACTTTTTCCATTTATACCTATTACTTCCATATTAGGATTTATTAAAAGTAATTGTTTGTAACAATCTAAAATAACTTCTTTTTTATCCCCCTCAAAAAACAAAAAAGCTAAATTTGGTTTAAAATCTATTTTTAATGATTTTTTATAGTTATAAATTAAAGAATTAACTTGCATTTTTTTGCCTTAATAAAAGATAGAAATCCTTTCTTTTGTTATTTCTAAAATTTCTTCTTTTGTTTTACCTTCTTCAATAAGGTGTTTTATCTCTTTAAATCTATCAGCATCTTCATCAAGACCTACATTTAATAACACACCTTTTATTGTATGTGTATGAAACCCTAATTCATCAAAATTACCTGTTTCTAAAATCTCTTCTATTTTAGAAAGTTCTTCTTCTACTGATGCGATAGATACTTCAATAAGTTCATTTAAAGTTTCATCATCAGTAATTCCCATTTCAGCAAATTTTTGCCTTATAGATTGTTGCATTTTGTTTTTATAATCTTCACTAACCATTTTATCCCCTTTTATACATTAAATACTC
>Ga0256843_1002710_pt1 | contig 12762 bp, 11 predicted proteins | sample AlvinellametaG_FD_191572 | JGI IMG/M metagenome (GOLD analysis project Ga0256843, IMG submission 191572) | Pompeii worm associated microbial communities from hydrothermal vent at the East Pacific Rise, Pacific Ocean - Alvinella | ecosystem: Host-associated > Annelida > Integument > Unclassified ... | reverse complement strand
AAAGGTGCAAACAAAAGACCTCTTAAGTCACTAAGTGATATTATTAAAGGTAAAACAGGTAGATTTAGACAAAATCTTCTTGGTAAAAGGGTTGACTACTCAGGAAGAAGTGTTATCGTTGTTGGGCCAAACTTAAGAATGGACCAGTGCGGTCTGCCTAAAAAAATGGCGCTTGAACTCTTTAAACCGCATCTAATAGGTAAACTTCAGGAAAAAGGTTATGCGACAACCATTAAACAGGCAAAAAAACATATTGAAGAAAAAACACCTGAAGCTTGGGAATGTTTACAGGAAGTTGTTGATCAGTATCCTGTACTTTTAAACAGGGCGCCTACACTTCATAAATTATCAATTCAGGCGTTCCATCCGGTACTTATCGACGGAAATGCGATTCAACTGCATCCGCTTGTGTGTGCTGCGTTCAACGCGGACTTCGACGGTGACCAGATGGCTGTTCACGTACCGCTAAGCCAGGAAGCTATAGCTGAAGCTAAGATATTGATGTTAAGTTCAATGAACATTCTATTACCGGCTTCAGGTAAGGCTATTGCGGTACCAAGCCAGGATATGGTACTTGGAATTTATTACATTTCATTGATTAAAGAGGGAGTAAAAGGCGAGCATAAACTGTTTGCAAACCCTGAAGAAGTATTGACAGCGTTTGATGAAGGCGTTGTTGATTTACATGCGAAAATCAAAGTGAAAGTAAAAGGTGAAATAGTAGAAACTACGCCTGGTAGAATGATACTTCACTCAATTGCGCCTGATTTCGTGCCGGTTGAAATGTATAATAAAATCATGAAGAAAAAAGATATAGCAAACTTGGTAGATTATGTTTATAAAGTAGGCGGACTTAAAGTTACGGCTGAATTTTTGGATAACCTTAAAAATCTCGGGTTCAGATACGCTGCAAAAGTCGGGGTATCTATTTCTATGGCTGATATTATCGTACCTGAAGATAAACCTAAGATTATTGAAGAAGCACTTAAAAAAGTAAAAGAAGTTCAGGAACAATATAAAAAAGGTCTTTTGACAGAGCAAGAAAGATATAACAAAATTATCGATATCTGGACAAAAGTAGACAACGATATTAAAGAAAAACTTCTTGAAATTATGAAAAAAGACAAAGACGGATTCAACTCAATCTATATGATGGCGGACTCAGGTGCTAGGGGTAGTGCGTCTCAGATTAAACAGCTTGCAGGTATGAGGGGTCTTATGGCAAAACCTAACGGTGAAATTATCGAAACACCGATTATTTCAAACTTTAAAGAAGGTCTAAACGTACTTGAGTTCTTTATTTCAACTCACGGTGCGAGAAAAGGTCTTGCGGATACGGCTCTTAAAACGGCAAGTGCTGGATACCTTACAAGAAAACTTGTTGACGTTTCACAAAACTTTAGAGTTATTATGGAAGACTGTGGAACGCATGAAGGTGTTGAAGTTACCGATATTACAGACGGTTCAACATTAGTAGAGTCTCTTGAAGAGAGAATTTACGGAAGAGTTTTGGCAGATGACGTATACGATCCGATTACAAACGAAGTGCTTTATACGGAAGGTACGTTAATTACTGAAGAAGAAGCAAAAGATATCGTTAGACGCGGTGTTAAATCTGTAAAAGTCAGAAGTGCCCTTACATGTAAAGCACCAAAAGGTATCTGTGCTAAGTGTTACGGTATGAACCTGGCCGAAAGACGCCTTGTAAAAGTTGGTGAAGCTGTAGGTATTATTGCAGCTCAGTCAATCGGGGAACCTGGTACGCAGCTAACTCTTAGAACGTTCCACACAGGTGGTATTGCGGGATCTACTCAGGAAGAGAGACAAATCGTAGCAAGCAAATACGGATATATCAGATACTATAACATCGAAACATACGATAGGGACGGTAAAAAAATCGTAGCAAACAGACGTAACGCGGCTGTGCTTTTGGTTGAGCCTAAACTTAAAGCGCCGTGTGACGGAATTGTAAAAATCGAAACTCAACACGAAGAAGTTATTGTTGAAGTTCATTGTGACGACGGTACAATCAAAAGATATTCATTAAGAAAAAACGATATCGTTAAGGGAACCGAACTTGCAGGAATTGCAGGTAAAACCGAAGGAAAACTTTATATTCCTTACAAAGACGCACCTGTTAAAAAAGACGACGCAATCGTTGAGGTAATCAAAGAAGCATGGTACGTTCCTCAAAGGATACCTTACGGTGCCGAGCTCAAAGTTGACGATAACGAGCCTGTACCTCAAAAAGTGGAAAGCAAAGCCAGCGGTATTGTGAAATATTATAAACTTACAGGTGATCATCTTGAGAGAGTATATGACCTTAAAGCCGGTGACGAAATCGGTGAAGGAAACGAATATAAAGGTCTCTTTGCCGTAATCGTTGACGATAACGACAGAGAAGCCGACAGATACTATATCGTAAGAGGTTCTAGAATTCTAAAAGACGACAACGCTCCTGTAAAAGCCGGAGAAATTATTGCGGAACCTGTAAAAGAAGAAAGCAAAGTAATTGCAGAATGGGATCCGTTTGCGAATCCAATTTTGGCAGAAGCTGACGGAGTTGTGAGATTTGAAGATATTATCGACGGATTTACCGTTACGACTCAGATTGACGAACTTACCGGTGAATCAAGAATTATCGTAAAAGAATATTTACCAAAAGGTTATCATCCAAGAATCTTACTTGCGGCAAAAGACAAAGTATATGAATACGTACTTGAACCTAAAACGGTTATTCACGTCCAAGAAGGCGCTGAGGTTAAACAAGGGGATATCCTTGCTAAAACACCAAAAGCCGTTGCAAAATCAACGGACATTACAGGAGGTCTTCCAAGAGTTAACGAATTATTTGAAGCAAGACGTCCTAAATCACCGGCAATTATCAGTGAAATTGACGGATATGTGAAATTCGGTAAGTCTATCAGAGGAAAACAAAGAATCGTCGTTGAGGGTGAAAGTGCAGTTAAAGAATATCTTGTACCGGCAGACAGACAGATTCTTGTTCATGAGGGAGATTTCGTTCATGCAGGTGAGAGACTTACAGACGGACAGGTATCCAGCTATGATATATTGAAAATCCTTGGAGAAAAAGCGCTTCAACAATACATTGTAAGCGAAGTTCAAAAAGTATACAGACTTCAAGGGGTTAATATTAACGATAAACATATCGAACTTATCGTTAATCAGATGCTAAGACAAGTTAAGATTGTTGACAGCGGTGATACTAAATTTATCGAAGGCGATTTGGTAAGTAGAAAAATGTTCAACGAAGAAAACGAAAGAATTAAAAAATTCGGCGGAGAACCTGCAATTGCAGAGCCTGTTCTTGTAGGTATTACAAGAGCGGCAATTCAAAGTGACAGTTTCATTTCTGCCGCTTCATTCCAGGAAACAACAAGAGTTCTGACAGAAGCGAGTATTCAAGGGAAATTCGATTACCTTGAAGACTTTAAAGAAAACATCGTTCTTGGAAGGGTTGTACCTGTTGGTACTGGAATGTTCTATCATAAAGACAGAGACGTTAAAATCGAACACGGAGAAGACGAATAATTTTCTCTCTTTTTCCTTTTCTTAAGGAAATAACTGTTTGTAAAAATCTTCAAAACTTGATATAATTCCGCACTAAAAACTCACAAAAAGGAAGAGAATGCCTACTATTAACCAGTTAGTTAGAAAAGGTAGAAAAAAAGTAATTAAAAAATCAAAATCACCAGCGCTTGTAAGCTGTCCTCAAAGAAGAGGGGTTTGTACGAGAGTATATACTACTACTCCTAAAAAACCTAACTCAGCGTTAAGAAAAGTTGCAAAAGTAAGACTTACTTCTGGATATGAAGTAATTAGTTACATTCCTGGTGAAGGTCACAACCTACAAGAACACAGCATCGTGCTTGTAAGAGGTGGTAGGGTAAAAGACTTACCAGGGGTTAAATATCATATCGTCAGAGGTGCTCTTGACACAGCAGGTGTTAAAGGAAGAGTACATTCAAGAAGTAAATACGGTACTAAAAAAGCTGACGCTGGTAAAAAATAATTTAATTATTTAGTGTAGAAAAGGTAAATTGCTTAAGCTGCTTTGGTTATAGTAGGGAGCATTGTAAGTGAAAAGTGTAAAATGAAGAGTGAAAAGTTTTAATATTTCACTTTTAGCTTTTAACTTAAAATTGCTCCTCACTGCCAAAAGGTAGAGTAAGGGTCGTCTGATGACGACTGAAAAACTGAAGAGAAGGAGATTAATATGAGAAGAAGAAGAGCCCCAAAAAGACCTGTAATGCCGGATCCGGTATATAACAGCGAAGTAGTTACAAAATTTATTAATAAAGTTATGTGGGACGGTAAAAAAACACTTGCTGAAAGAATCGTTTACGGTGCTATTGAAAGACTAAACGAAAAAGAAGAAGGTAAAAAAGGTATTGATATCTTTTTCCAAGCTATAGAAAACGTAAAACCTTTGCTTGAAGTTAGAAGTAGAAGAGTTGGTGGTGCTACATACCAAGTTCCTATGGAAGTAAGACCTGAGAGACAACAGACTCTTGCAATCAGATGGATCGTTGATGCTGCTAGAAATAGAAATGAAAGAACAATGGTAGAAAGACTTGCCAATGAACTTTGGGATGCTGCGAATGAAAGAGGAGCGGCATTTAAGAAAAGAGAAGATACTCATAGAATGGCAGAAGCTAATAAAGCGTTTGCTCACTACAGATGGTAAAATTTTAAAAATGAAAAGCGAAAAGATAATGTCTTTCCTTTTCTTTTTTCTTCATAATCTACAATTACAAAATCACACAAGGAGAATATAATGCCAAGAAAAACACCTATTGAAAAGGTTAGAAATATCGGTATTGCTGCGCATATCGACGCAGGTAAAACTACAACAACAGAGAGAATTCTTTATTATACTGGTGTAAGTCACAAAATCGGTGAGGTGCACGAGGGTGCAGCTACTATGGACTGGATGGAACAAGAAAAAGAAAGAGGTATTACGATTACTTCTGCGGCTACTACATGTTTCTGGAAAGACCACCAAATCAACATCATCGATACACCGGGGCACGTTGACTTTACAATCGAAGTTGAAAGAAGTATGAGGGTACTTGACGGTGCTATTGCGGTATTCTGTGCCGTTGGTGGTGTTCAGCCTCAGTCTGAAACAGTTTGGAGACAGGCAAACAAATATCACGTACCAAGAATCGCTTTTGTAAACAAAATGGACAGAATCGGTGCGGATTTTTACAACGTTGAAAAACAAATCAGAGAAAGATTAAAAGCTAACCCGGTTCCAATTCAAATTCCAATCGGAGCGGAAGATAACTTTAAAGGTGTTGTTGACCTTGTAAGAATGAAAGCTCTTGTATGGGAAGACGAAGCTGCTCTTGGAAGTAAATACGAAATTCAGGACATTCCTGCAGAACTTCAGGAAAAAGCTGAAGAATACAGAGAAAAATTAATCGAAGCTGTTGCTGAAACTGATGAAGAATTAATGGAAAAATACTTTGCAGGTGAAGAGTTAACTGAAGAAGAAATCAAAAAAGCTATTAAAAAAGCTACTCTAAATCTTGAAATCGTTCCAATGCTTTGCGGTACTGCATTTAAAAACAAAGGTGTTCAGCCGTTACTTGATGCGGTAATCGACTATCTACCTGCTCCGACAGAAGTTACTTGGATTAAAGGTATCGATCCTAAAACAGGTGAAGAAATCAGCGTTAACCCAGGTGATGATCAACCGTTCTCTGGACTTGCGTTTAAAATTATGACCGACCCGTTCGTTGGTAAACTTACATTTACAAGATTTTATTCTGGTATTATTAAATCAGGAAGCTACGTACTTAACTCAACTAAAAACAAAAAAGAGAGAGTTGGTAGACTTCTAAGAATGCACGCAAACAAAAGGGAAGAAGTTCCTGAATTTTACAGTGGGGAAATCGGAGCTATCGTTGGTCTTAAATATACATTGACAGGGGATACTCTTTGTGATGAAAGCAGACCTATTATCCTTGAAAAAATGGAATTCCCAGATCCGGTTATCAGCGTAGCGGTTGAGCCTAAAACAAAAGCTGACCAGGAAAAAATGGCGCTTGCACTACAAAAACTTGCTGAAGAAGACCCAAGCTTCAGAGTGACAACTGACGAAGAGAGCGGACAGACTATTATTTCCGGTATGGGTGAATTGCACCTTGAAATTATTGTAGACAGACTTAAAAGAGAATTCAAGGTTGAATGTAATACAGGTAAACCTCAGGTTGCATACAGAGAAACGTTCAAAAACACTGTTGAACAAGAATACAAATATGCAAAACAGTCAGGTGGTAGAGGTCAGTACGGACACGTATTCATCAGACTTATCCCACAAGAACCTGGAAAAGGTTATGAGTTTGTTGACTTAATTAAAGGTGGGGTAATTCCAAGAGAATACATCCCTGCGGTTGACAAAGGTATTCAAGAAGCGGCTCAAGCAGGAGTTCTAGCAGGATTCCCGGTAGTTGACTTTAAAGTTGAACTTTATGATGGAAGTTACCATGAAGTTGACTCATCTGAAATGGCGTTTAAATTAGCTGGTTCTATGGCATTTAAAGAAGGTATGAAAAAAGCAAACCCTGTAATTCTTGAACCTATCATGAAAGTTGAAATCGAAGTTCCTGAAGAATACATGGGGGACGTTATCGGTGACATCAACAGAAGAAGAGGTCAGGTTAACTCTATGGAAGATCAACACGGAATCAAAAAAATCACAGCATTCGTTCCGCTTGCTGAAATGTTCGGATATTCAACTGACCTAAGAAGTATGACTCAAGGTAGGGGAACATACTCAATGGTATTCGATCACTACGAAGAAGTACCAAGCAACATCGCAGAAGAAATTATCAAAGAAAGACAAGGTTAATCCGCTCTTTCTTCCTTTTTTCTTCAAAAATCTTACATAAAATTTACAAAAATTAATTTTTAAATAATGTTAAGTCGTAATAATTTATGAATAATTGTTTATTGCCCAATCAACTTTACATAAAGGGCTATTATGAAAAAATTAATTATTTTAGTAGCAACGGTTATTTTTTTATATGCTGATAATGTTATAGGAATCCCGGGAGGGTTTAAAAAAATATTTCCTCAAATTATAAGTTCTTACAATAATACCTATCATAAAAAATTAAAAGCCATATACGGTCCAATGGGTTATCTGATTTATCAGGCCAAAATAGGTTCCATATCTTTAATTATGGGTGAAAAAAATATATTACAATCACATGGGTTTACAAATTTCACTCCAATAGCAAAAGGGCACTTAATAGTCCTTACGACTCATAATTTTAATTCGCTGAACGAATTAAAAAAAATTAAACTGATTGCTCTTCCAAATCCGAAAACCACTATTTACGGCAAAGCTGCAAAAGAAGCGTTTGACAAACTGGGAATCAAAAACAGATTTTTGCAGGTGGCATTGATGCCTCAGGGTATAAATTATCTTTTAATGGGTAACTGTGACGGAGCGGTTGCAGATTTGACACAGGCTGTATTTCATAAAAATCTGCATTATATTGAAATTCCTCAGCAGTATTATCATCCGATAATTCTTGGGGTGAGTGTTTTAAATAAAAACAGTGAAATTAATGATTTTGTGAAATTTTTAAAAAGTAAAAAAATCCAGTCAATTTTGAAAAGTTACGGACTATGATTTTAACGCCGGAAGCAGTTTTTTCTATCAAACTGACATTAAAAATTGTTTTGGTGAATATTTTTTTATATCTGACTTTGGGAAATTTAATTATATTTTATCTTGAAAAAGAGAACACCCTTGTTAAAAAAATAATTTCATTGTTAATAGACCTGCCACTTATTTTTCCTCCTATCGTTACAGGATTTATCTTACTCTGGATTTTTAGAAAAAACGGAACGTTGGGTGAAATATTAAATTATCTGCATATACAGATTGTTTTTACATTTACTGGTCTTGTAATAGCGAGTTTTATAGCTTCCATATCTTTGTATGTTAAACCGATTCTTTCTACTCTGAGGCAGTTTCCAAAAAGCATTTTGGAAGCTTCTTATGTGAGTGGAAAAGGAAAATTATATACTTATTTCAGAATTGTTCTTCCCAATATTAAAAATACTTTTTTTGCGGCGATGCTTTTGAGTGTTTCAAAAGTTTTAGGGGAAGTTGGAATTAGTTTAATGCTAGGAGGCAATATACCTTTTAAGACAAATACGATTTCTCTTGAAATTTTCAGTGCTGTTTTTAATGCAGATTTAAAAACCGCTTTTAATTTGAGTATTATTATGTTTATCGTTTCTATAATGTTTTTTTTATTATTAAAGTTTTTTGAAAGAAAAACGAAAATTCAAACGATTTGAAAGGATTAAAAATGATGTTTTTTACTAATGAGGATATTGACAGACTGATAACAGAAGACGTACCTTATTTTGATTTGACAAAAGAACTTTTAGAAATCGATTCTCCCGGAAAAATAGAATTTTTTACGAGAAAAGATGCTGTTGTAACCTGTAACGAGATTGTTGAAAAACTTGCAAAAAAACTGGATTTGGAAGTGATTTTTAAAGAAAAAGACGGAAAATTCGTAACAAGCGGGAGTAAAATTTTTGAGGCAAAGGGAGAAAATGTTTTGATTTTGTGGAAGGTTGCCCAAAATATTTATGAATATGGAATGAGCGTTTCAACATATGTGTATGAAATGAAAAAAAAAGCTCAAATACACAACCCTCACCTTGAAATACTTACCACAAGAAAAATAATTCCTTATACCAAAAAAATAGCTCTAAAAGCGGTTATGGACGGAGGAGGATGGCCTCACAGGGTTACAACTACGGAAACCATACTGGTATTTGACAATTATATAAATCTTTACGGAGGCTGGGATAAATTTTTTAAGAATTTCTCAAAATTCAGACACAAAGCCGCTGAAAAAAAATGGGTGGTTGAATGTAAAGATGTGGATATGGCAAAAAAATTTGCGGAAATAGAAGTTGATGTCATACAGCTTGATAAAGCGTCTCCTCAAACGGTACAAGAAGTTGTGGAATTGTGCAAGGATAAAAATATTAAAGTATTGGCCGCAGGAGGAATAAACATCAATAATATTGAAGAGTACGCAAAAACCGGAGTTGACGGAATAGTGACGACGGCCCCTTATTTTGCAAAAGGAGCCGACATAAAAGTAGTTATAGATTCTCTTTAAGCTCTTTTACCCAGCTTTCCATTACTTCATTTGCTATTAAAGCCGGAGCTTCTAAAAACGCTATTTCAAATTTGTCTTCGTATTCGGTAATACCGATGCTTCTTGGTCTTACCGCCGCTATTTTTCCGTTTGGAAGTTTGTTCCCAAAACAGAAAATAACTATTTTGCAGTCTTTGATTTCAGGTGCGATTTCCCCGTCGATTGTTTTTGTGTGTGTATAATGGTCGAATTCTCCTATATATCTGCAAGTAGGATGTTCGATTATTTTTTTCTGAAAGTATTTTACAAGCTCTTCCGTTGTTTTATAAGCCGTTTCGTTTTTGTATATGTCAAGTACGAACACCGGATATTTTTCTTGTAGAATCATTTGATTCATGGTCTCTCCTTTTTTGCGAAACTATATCCAAAATAACTTAAAGTTATCATAAATATAAGTGATTTTTATTGAAAAATGATATATAATAATAAAAAAAGGCAAGTGCTTGAAAAGAAGGGATTTTTTAAAATATTCTGCGATTTTCGCGGTAACTCCAGCTTTTGCAAAAAAAGAAAACAGGCTTTTTATTAAACTTCCTCCGAAAAATCTTGAACATTATCATATTCAGGGCAGAAAAAAAGGGGGAAGGATTCTGATAATAGGCGGTATTCACGGAAATGAAATTGGTGCGTATAAATGTGCCGATATGCTTATCGAAAGCGATATTCGTAAGGGTGAAATGCTGATAGTCCCAAGAAGTAATTTTACGTCTATTTTGGCGGATGTGAGAGGATATAACGGGGATATGAACAGAAAATTTGAATATATTTCAAAAAAAGACCCCGATTTTTATTATGTTGAACATTTAAAGGATATAATACTGAATTACAGGCCCGACGTGGTGATATCTATGCATGACGGTTTCGGATTTTCGATAGAGAATAAAAGGGCATGGGGGCAGAGCGTTGTAATTGACGAGCTGAAATACAAAAATTTTAATCTCTATCAAAAGGCGCTTTTTGTAAAAAACGAAGCAAACAAGCTTTTAAAAAGAAAACTTTCCATAATAAATACGAAAACGTTTACGGGAAATATTCATAAAGAACAGAAAAAAGCCCTGACCGGCTGGTGTTTGCAAAACGGAATAGAAGCTTACTGTATTGAAGCCAGCAAACAGCTTCCAAGCGTGCATGATAAAATTTACACTCATTTTGCCATGCTGAAACAGTTTTTTAAACTGTTTGACGTAGAAATAGCAAACATAGACGACATGAGAGAAAATATCAATCGGTATCTGTTAAAACAAAAACCTGTTTTGACTTTAAACATAAACGGACAGAAAATAAAAATATCTTCTTCCAAGACTTTGAAAATTAAAAGCGGTTCTGTTCTCGAAGCAGAGATTAACGGAGGAAGAGGTGATTATCTCGTTCCAAGAGGAGTCAATTTAAACTGGAGAAGTTTTCATTTCAGCTCATTAAGTTTTGATATAAAAAGAGATTATGAAAAAATATATTCACTACACATAAAAAGGATTTAAATGGCATATGAAGCAATTGTGGACGAAAAAAATAAAAAAATAGAGATTCATTACGATTTATGCGATGAATTGCTGGAAAAAAAAGACGATTTTTTATTTAACAATGAAGTTATGTATATTTCGTTTAATCTTTTTAGCGAAATAGAGGATTTTTTGAAATCGCACGAAGACTACGAAGTGATTTATTGTGACAAATGTAAGCCGGAAGAAAACAAAGAGGAATATGACGAGGAATATGACGATTTTTATGAGGAATTTCCCGAAGATGAAGATATAGATGAAAGCAGATGTGATATATTTTGATATAATTTGAAAAAAGGAGAAGCAATGTTTAAAGAATGTTGCCCGGAATTGATTCCCGTAATGGAAGAACTTGCGAAAGAAAATCCACATATCGATAAATTAATCCAAAGACATGCGGAGCTTAATAAAATAATCGATGAGGTAGAAGCTGGAAGAGAGCATATGGATGAATTGGAACTTGAAAAACTAAAAAAAGAAAAACTTCACATTAAAGATGAGGTTTATCAAGCGGTAATGGAATATAAAAAAGAAAAAGGGCTTTAATGCCCTTTATTGATTATAGAAAACAGTGTCAGCCACTTTATGAGAATGAAAAAATGAAACTCACTCAAGGAGTTTCATAGCTATTTCTGTGAGTTTGTTTCTGTAGATGTTTTTTAAATCTACCCATGCAAGTGCTTCGTGTGGAAGTACCTGCTGAAGTCTAAAAAGACCGCTGTCTTGTTTTTGGATCGTTGAATAAGTCTGATGAATATCACCAAGCAAAAATAATTTACTGCCTTCACTCATACGGGAAAGTATCATACTCATATATTCACGCGTTACAAGCTGAACTTCGTCCACGATTAAAATTTCACCTTCAAGAATTGATACTCCCTGGATCATATTAAGAGGAATAATTTCAAATTTTTCAAAAAAGAGCCTGCTTTTTATAGAATCGTAATTTTCACCTTTGATGCCTCTGTATAAATAATTCAAGGCACTGAGAAACCCTCCGGCCCATTCAAGCATTTTTTCGTCTTTGCTTCCCGGCAGAAATCCTATGTCGTAATCGCTGCTGATTCCTATAGGAGGGCGTGTTATAAAAATTTTCTTGTTTGTAAGTGCAAGGGCAGTGGCTGTGGCAAGAAGCGTTTTACCGCTTCCAAAACGCCCTGTCAAAAGGGTTGCCGGAGCGTTTACCATCGCATAAATTGCACATTTTTGGTAAATATCAAGAGGTGAGAAAATCTGTGCGTTTTTTATTCTAAGTTTGCTGGTTTCCGGAATATTGTCTATTCTTTCAATCGAATTTTTATCGGGATTATAGCAGTATGCCAGGTCTCTCGTTTCGTCGCGCGTTACTATAAAGTCCCATGGAGATAATTCATGGTTAAATTTTTCTTTTATGTATTTTCTGAATCCTTCAACGTCTCTGTTTTCTCCTAAAAAATGACCGAATTCGAAATTTGTGTCTTCTATTATAATTTCCTCCTCCTTAATACATTTTCATTGAAAAGTCTTTAAATGTGGCCTGATGGATAATGGCGCCGCTGCTTATAGCGTCAACGCCGGTTTCTACATAATTTTTGATGTTTTCAAGCGTAACGTTTCCGCTGGCTTCTATTAAAACTCTCGGATAACTTTCGTTTCTGAAGTTTACGACTTTTTTGATTTCCTCAAAATCCATATTGTCGCACATAACTATGTCCGCACCGTATTGCATAGCTTCAACCGCCATTTCGAACGTTTCACATTCCACTTCTATTTTTGTTGTAAAAGGAATATTTTCCCTTGCGGTTTTTAAGGCTTCTTTGATGGATTTGAACGTTGCAAGGTGTGTGTCTTTTAACATAAGGCAGTCGTCAAGTCCTAGTCTGTGGTTGGTGACTCCTCCGCATTTAGCCGCGTATTTTTCGAAAACCCTAAGTAGCGGTCTGGTTTTTCTCGTATCAAGAATTTTTATTTGTCCTTCAGTTTTTTTTACGAATTCAAAAGCGTTTGTGGCGATTCCGCTGGCATGCTGTAAAATGTTTAACATGCTTCTTTCGATA
>Ga0256843_1002709_pt1 | contig 12765 bp, 14 predicted proteins | sample AlvinellametaG_FD_191572 | JGI IMG/M metagenome (GOLD analysis project Ga0256843, IMG submission 191572) | Pompeii worm associated microbial communities from hydrothermal vent at the East Pacific Rise, Pacific Ocean - Alvinella | ecosystem: Host-associated > Annelida > Integument > Unclassified ... | reverse complement strand
ATAAAAAAAGTTCAAGATAAACTTAATCATAGACCAAGAAAATCTTTGAACTGATTAACTCCTCACGAAGTTTTTATTGAAGGTTTGGATCCTGAGAAAGACTCTCGGGTTCAAGATTTAATCTAAGGCATTTTTTTAATCTTTTTAAAAAATATGCTAAAATATAAAAATGACAAATGAAAAGAAAAAAGAACAAAAATTTTACATAACAACAACATTACCTTATGTAAATGGAAAACCTCATATCGGGCATGCGATGGAATTTGTGCGAGCGGATGTTTTGGCGAGACATAAAAGAGTTTTGTTGGGAGATGAAAATGTATTTTTTAATACAGGAACAGATGAACACGGGCAAAAAATTGCGGATAAAGCAAAAGAGGAAAATTTAACTCCCCAAGAATACACTGATAAAATGTCTGAAAATTTCAAAAAATTAACAAAAGTTTTGAATATTTCTTATGATAATTTTATTCGAACTACTGATGATTATCACATTAAAGCGGCTCAAAAATTTTGAGAAGTGGTTGATGAAAATGGTTTTATTGAAAAGCGAAAATACCAGGTGAAATATTGTGTGGGTTGTGAAATGGAAAAAACAGATTCTGAGCTTGTGAATGGAGTTTGCCCAGACCATCCAAATAAAGAACTTGAAATTATTGATGAGGAGAATTATTTTTTCAAAGCTTCAGAATTTACTGAAAAATTGAAGGACTATTTTAAGAAAAATCCAGTGATTCCAGAATTTCGACAGAATGAAATTGTTTCTTTAATTGAACGAGAAGGAATGAAAGATTTTTCAATTTCTCGTTTGAAGGAAAAAATGGAGTGAGGGGTGCCAGTGCCAAACGACGAGGAGCAGGTGATGTATGTTTGATTTGATGCCTTGGTGGATTATATTTCAACTCTTGGTTGAGGCGGTGATGATGAGAAAAAATTTGAAGAATTTTGGCAAAGTGAAAATTCAACTGTTTTCCAAATTGCCGGAAAAGATAATTTGCGACCACAGGCGGCGATGTGGCAAACAATGTTGATGGCAGCCGGAATTAAAAATTCAGATAAAATTTATATCAACGGACATATTACTGCTGATGGCGGGCAAAAAATGTCAAAATCTTTAGGGAATGTAATTGACCCACTTAATGTGGTCAAAAAATATGGAGTGGATGCTTTTAGATTTTTTGTGATTAAACATTTACACAATCACGAAGATTCTGCTTGAACTCCTGAGAGATTTCACGAGGCTTATACGGCCGATTTAGTGAATGGTTTAGGGAATTTAACTTCTAGAATTTTGGCAATGTCTTCAAAAAATGAGATTAAACTTTTTGATGATGGGCGAGGTTATCCAATTTTTGGAAGACAAAATTCAAAACTTGAAAATTATGATTTTAATGGCGAGGCTGAAGAAATTTGAAAATCAATTTCGGATTTGGATGAGTTGATTTCAAGAACAGAGCCTTTTAAGTTGGCGAAGTCAGAAAATCCAGAAGATAAGGAAAAATTAAAGGTTGTTTTGTTGGCTCTTTTGAATGGGCTTTGAGCAGTGGCGGATTGAGTAGCTCCGATAATGCCGGAAACTTCTGAAAAAATTAAGTTAGCAATTAAGGAAAATAAAAAACCAGAAGCACCGATTTTTCCAAGGATTGAGTTTGAGAATAAAGGCGGAAAAAAATAACCTGGATTTTTGGGACGAAAAAATGAGTGACTTTGTCACTCATTTTTCATCCCAAAATTCCAGCTTTGTTTTTTAAAATATTTTACAGCTATTTTCTTTTTGTATAAAACAACCATTATTTCTTTTCTGCTTTTCTATATTTAAATTTAAAAATAAAATTATTGTTAAAATTGTAAAAAATAAAATAATAAGTTGTATTTTTGATATTTTTTGAATTTTTTCTTTTGTCTTTATTTCACAAATTCCTCCAGGGCAATATTCTGCTTTTTTATGGAAAAATTTTTCATAAACTTGGCAACCTCAACAAATACCAAAAACAGACTCAAAATACAAAAAAGTCATACAAATAAAGCACAAAATCACATTTCACGGACCAAAACTATTAAGTAAAACAGTTGAAACAAAAAATATAATTCCTAAAAATAAGCCAATACTCCAAGCAAATCTTTTTTGCGGAGCTCCAACATATTCAGGCTTTTGATTAGAAACAAAAATTCTTCCTAAAATTAAAGATGGAGCAAATTTTGTATTTATCAAAACTCGAATAAAAAATTCAATTAAAAAATAAGTTCCAAAAATTTTTACGGCCCAAAAATTTTCTCCAACACAGCCAACAAAAAACATTATAATTGAAAACAAAAATAATATTCCTGCTCCTGCTCTTATTTCTCTTTCATTTAAAACTGGTATATTATATCCGTCTACTTTTTCACCAAAGTAAAATTCTTTTTTTATTTTTTCTAACATATTATTTAAACTTATTAAAAATTTCTTCTATTTTTTCTTTTTCTTTTTTTGTAATTTTTTCATTCTTTGAAATTTCATTTAAAATGAAATTTTTAAGAATTTTTTGTTTTGCTGATTCAAAAGAGGTTGAAGTTGATTTTAAAAGCATTGCAACATCTTTACACTTTTCACCATTCTCAACATACTCAATGATTTTATTTAATTGTCCAACAATTCTTTTTAAATGATTTATTGGTGAATCACAAAAATCATTTTGACATTTTTTATTATCACACTTCATATATATAGGGTTACCCCTATATATTAACATAAAAATAAAAAAAGAAAAACCTATTTCCTCATCATATTAAACCAAAGTTCAGAATTATTTACAGTTCTAATTTTTCCACAATTTAAACCATCAGAATTATCAAAAATTTTATCCAGCTCCAAAACAGTTTCGTTATTATCAGCATCAGAAATATTTTTTAAATAAATATTTGCTCCTTCGGTACTTTCTTCGCCAGGACAATTATGAAGATAAAGATAGTCATCATCATCATTATCATAAAAATATTCACTTCCAAAATTATATTGATTTTTTCAAACAGTAGTGTTTTTTAAATTTCCATTATCTATAATATCTTTAATTTTTTCTCCAATTTCAGAATCTGTTGGGAGCTTTTCTCAGCCTTTTTCTATGGATGTAATTCTGAAAGCTTTTTCAATATTTCGTAAATCATTGGCGATATTAACAGTTTTTGCTTGAGAAGTATGTTTTTTTGGGTTTAAAAGCATAATTCCTGCTAACATTAAAATAGAAAGCAATGAAATTACGATTAACAATTCAATTAGTGTAAAAGCATTATTTTTCTTCATATTCTTATTCTATCATTTTATGCTAAAAAAATAAAATCTGTTAACTTTATAGACAGAATCTAAATTATTTTAACTCTTAACTTCTTTTTTACATCAGAAGAATATATAATCTCACTTTTTAAAGCCTTAACAATATCGTCTAAATACTCTATTTTTAATATTAACAAAAGCTAGCCATTATATCTGTAAAAATATTTATATTTCCGCCTACATCATAACCAAAAAAATTTGATAAAATATCAAATTTAAAAACTCTCGATAAAGCAACCGTAACAACAATCATGATTAAAATATAAATTATTTTTTTCATAATAAATTAATTATAATTGTTTTTTTTAAAATATTTTTTATTTATTATGTATAAAAAAAGCTGCCAGATAGGGACTCGAACCCCAATTAACAGGACCAAAACCTGCTGTCCTACCTTTAGACGATCTGGCAATAAAACCCTTGCGGGTAGTAGAGGAATCGAACCCCTATCAACGGTTTTGGAGACCGTAGTTTTACCATTAAACTAACTACCCCTCCAAATTATTTTTTCATTTCTTTAAATTCAACATGCTTTCGAACCTTTGGATCAAACTTCCTTAAGTTTAATTTAGTTTGAGTAGATTTTTTATTTCTTCGAGTATAAATTATATACCCTGTTCCAGCAGTTGATTTTAACTTTGCTAAATGTGGTTGTGACATATTTCTTTAATTAAAAATCACTAAATATTCTAACACATTTAAACTTAAAAAGCAAACTTTTAAAAAGAAAAATAAATGATATAATAAAAATATGAATAGCAAAAAAATATATTTTTTTATAAACAGTTTGGTTATTTTAGCCCTTGTTTTTGGGATTTATTACAATTTCACAAAAAAAGAAAAAATTTCAAAAAATACAGAAAAACCCAAAAAAAAAATAGAAATAAAAACAAACAACGAAAAAAAGGATACCGATGGCGACGGACTAAAAGATTGAGAGGAAATTTTATACGGAACATCAATTAACAATCCAGACACTGATAACGACGGCATCTCTGATTATATAGAAATAAAAAACGGAACTAACCCATTATCTTTTAAAAATGATAATAATGATAAAATCAATGATATAAATAATAAAATAAAAGAAATAAAGATTTCCAACTTAGAAATAGAAAAATTTAAACAAAAATTAATTGCTAAAAAAAAGGATGATCAATTATTATTGAAAAAATATAAAAAAAAGAATATTGATATATATCAACAAGAAATTAATAGAATAAAAAAAGAAAATAAATTAATAATAAAAGATTTAAATAAAATTGCAACGATATTGTCTTTAGAATCAAATGTTGGAAGTTATGAAAATAGTAAAAAAATAAAACAATTATTTAAAACCAGAGCTAATAACAAAGATTATAAAGGTGATATAAATAATATTTTAAATATATATAAAAGGATGTCTGTTAATTTTAAAAATTTTAATTTTGAATCTAATAATTATTTTTTAAAATTTATCGTAAATGAATTTAATAAAAATTTTTATTCTATATATGAAAAATTAAAAAATATAAGTCAAAATAAAAATTTTAAATCAAATAATGATATTTACATTAAAAATATTGAAAATGTTTTAAATACAAGAAAAAAGATTGATTTATTTATAAAATCAAAAAAGATAAAATTTGATAAAAATGATCCGGGACAGTTTTTGGAATACAAAATGTAATTTTTTAAATTAAAAACAATGAAAATCAATATTGATAAAAAATGAAAAGAATTTTTGAAGGAAGAATTTGAATCTAAAAATTTCAAAAAACTCTGAAAATTTTTAGAAAAAGAATATTCTGAAAAAAAAATTTTTCCCGCACCAAAAAATATTTTCCGAGCTTTTAATGAAGTTCCTTTGGAAAAATTAAAGGTTGTGATTATCGGACAAGACCCCTACCATACCCCAGGGATTGCCGAAGGTTTGTGTTTTTCAATTCCTCATGGAGCGAAAGTTTTACCCTCTATTAAAAATATTTATAAAGAAATGGAAAGCGACTTAAAAATTAAAAAAGATTTTTCTAACGGAAATTTAGAATATTTAGCAAAACAAGGAGTTCTTTTAATCAACCAAGTTTTGTCTGTTGAAGCTCACAAACCAGGTTCTCACTGAAAAAAAGGTTGAGAAAAATTTACTGCCTCAGTGATAGAAAAAATTTCAGCAGAAAAAGAAAATTTAGTTTTTATTCTTTGGGGGAAAAATGCTCAAGAAATTGAGGAACATATTCAAAACAAGAAAAAGCATTTGATTCTAAAATCAGCTCACCCATCACCTTTTTCAGCCCACCGCGGTTTTTTCGGAAACAAACATTTTTCAAAAACAAATAAATTTTTGAAAGAAAAAAAACTACCAGAAATTGAATGGTAGTTTTTAAAAAACAATAAACAACCCCTAATTTAAAATAGACTACATATTTTTATTTTTTAGTAAAAATTTTCTTAAAAATATTTCAAAAATAAAAATTTTGACTTTTTACTTTTTAATAAAAATAAAAAAACGATCAAAAATCGTTTCTAAACTAATATCAAATTATTGACATTTTGTTGAACCTGAGGCTGGAGCTGAATCTAATTCAACTGCATTTCCATCTAAATCAACACAGAAAGTTTTTCCAGCTGTTCCATCGTCAGCATTGTATAATGTTACTCAAGCAGCTCAAGCTTCTGCAGCATCATTACATTCTCCAGCAGCTTGCGCATTAGCTACAGCATTATCATACAAATCTTTTGTTTTTTCACCAGCGTCACAAACTTTTGAATAATCTGCATCTGAAGCGTAGTCTGAAGCAGCTTGTGTTCTCATTTGTGATAATGATGATTTAGCTGTTGAGTTTTTAGCTTCTCTATTTTTCTTTGCTGGGTTTAAAGCTAAGTAAGCTCCAGCCATCAAGATTGCTAAGATTGAAATAACAATCAACAACTCGATTAAAGTAAATCCTTTATTCTTCATAATAATAAAATTAAATAATTATAATAACACTCGAATTAAAAATTCAAGTTAAGTAAATTTTAACTTAAAAAAGAAAAAAAGTAAAGGCTTTTATTATTAAAAAATTATTTTATTCTTTTTCAATTTGGAATTAAAAATCCAATTATTAACAAAATCAAACCAACTAAATTAAAAATTCAATATCTTTCACTAGCTGGATTTAAAATTTCATCTTTTAAGATTTTTTTTGGTAATCTTTCTAATTGATTTTCTAACTCTTCTAAATCATAAATATTTTCTGCATGAAAATATTCAGCTCCAGTAATTTTTGCAATTTCCTTTAATGGTTTTGGATTTAATTTAGCAATTACTGTTTTTCCATGATATTTTTTATAAATAATATTTCCCCAACTATCCTGACCTTCTGGAATAGGCATTCCTTTTTCTGAACCAATACCAATAGTATAAATTTTTATACCCTTATCTCTGGCCATTTTAGCCATTTCTAAAACATTAGAATTTATTGTTTCATCACCATCAGAAAATAATAAAATCACCTTTGATCTCTCTTTGTCATTTTTAATTTCTAAGCGAGAAATAGCTATCTCAATTACTTCAGATAAATTTGTTCCTTGTTTTAAAATATCTTCACTTGAAATATTTTTTAAGAAATCTAAAAATATTTTATGATCTAAAGTTAAAGGAGAAGTTACAAAAGAATCACCTGCAAATTCTACTAAAGCCACTCTGTCATTTTTTCTTTTTTCTACAAAGTTAGAAATTAAATATTTTACTGCATCTAAACGAGAAATTAATTTATTTCCTTTTGAAAAATCTAAAGCTTTCATACTTTTTGAAACATCAACTGTAAAAACTAAATCTAAGCCTTTTCTGTTAATTTCTTCTTTTTCACTACCTCATTGAGGTCTTCAAACTGCTAAAAGAAGAAATATGATTCCAAATGATAAAAATAAAATTTTTCAATTAACAAAATTTAAAATCTTTTTAACGTTTCAATTTTCTTTTAAAAAAATACTTTTTTTATCTTTATTGTTTTTTTGATATCATAAATAAAATAATCCGAATAAAATAATTGGAATTAAAATTAAATATCAAGTTTTATCTATTTCGTAAAAATTCATAAGTTTTTTTCTTAATATTATTAAAATTTATTTTTATTTCTGTAAAAATTAAAAATAAAATTGATAAAGTAGCTAATAAAAATCCAGAAAATAATCAAGGTCAAAATAAATCTTTTTTCTTTATTACCGTATCTGCTTTATACTCTTTTTTTTCTAGTTTTGAAATTTTATCTAAAGATTTTTCTAAAGCCTTATTGTCACCAGCTCAAAAATACTCACCACCGGAAATTTGCGCAATATTTTTTAAAGTTTTTTCATCAAAGGAACTTAAATACAAACTTCCATCTGGATTTCGAGCATAAATTATTTGCCCATTTCTTTTTCCAATTGGTAAAGGACTATCCTTTTTACCAATTCCAATTGTATATATTTTAATGCCATTAGCTCGTGCTTCTTCAGTAGCTAAAATTGGGTCAACCCCAACATTTGCTTCTCCATCAGTTAAAAGAATTAAAACTTTTGTTCTTCCTGGATCATTTTTAAATCTATTTATAGCAGCTAAAATTGCATCACCAATCGCAGTTCCATTTAAACCACGTATTCTTTGATTAATATTTTTAGTTGAAATTTCTGATAAATAATATTTCACAACATTGTAATCAAAACTCATCGGTGATTGAGTAAATGGTTTTCCAGCAAAAATCTCCAAACCAACTCGGTCATTTTTTAGTTTTGAAACAAAGTTACTAATATATTTTTTTGCCGCCTCAATTCTATTTGGTTTTAAATCTTGTGCTAACATTGATTCAGAAATATCCAGAGCAATCAAAATATCAACTCCATTTTTTGAAACTTTATAATCCGAAGAAATTTTTTGCGGACGAGCCAAAGAAATTGAAAGCAAAATCACAGTCGCCAAAAAGAAAATTCATTTTAATCAAATCAAATATTTTTTTCTTTTTCAAAAACTAATTTCTTTTTCCGCCTTTTTTAACAAATCAGTATAAGGAAATTTTAAAGCTGTTTTTCTTTTCTTTATTTTATTTCAAACCAGAATTAAAAATCACAAAACCAAAAAAGCAATCAAAAAATAGAAAACTTCAGGATAAACAAATTCTATATTTTTCATATTAATTTCCATAAAAATCATTTAAAATTTTAATAATTTTTTTTGCCTCTTCACGGTGACTTTTCATTTTTGCAAATTTTATTGGGTCTAAAATATCAAAAAATTCTTTTAATTCATTCTTTTTTTCAAGAGAAATATTTTTCTTTTCCAAAATTTCTTCCATTTCTCTACCGGTAGCAAAAAGAAAATTTTCTTGATATTTTTTTTCTAAAATTAATTTTAGAATTTTTGTTGCCTCCAAAGAAAATTCTTTTCATTTTTCTTCATCCAAAAATTTTTTCAATTTTTCTTCTTTTTTTTTGAAAGAAAATTTGGGTGGAATAAATTTTTCGACCTTCTTTTTTTTATCTTCTTTTTTCTTTTTTTCAGAAAAGTAGAAAAATTCTTTATAAACTCAAATTAAAATTAAAATTAAAATTCCAAAAATTATTCAGTCTAATCAAGTAAAATAATTTAATTGAATTAAAGGCAAATTTTTGTGTATATCTTTCATAAGCTATAAATTAAACAAGGTGTTTTTGTCTTTTTTTAAAAAACATAAACAATTCTTTAAAAATATCGTCAGAACTTTTAATAAATACAGATTCGATTCTTAATTTTCTGAAAAAATTAATAAAATCTTGTTTTTGTTCTTTAAAAAGTTCATAAAATTTATTTAGTAAAGCTTGATTGAAATAAAAACTCTCACTTTTTTGATTTTCTAAATTTTCAAAATTTCACTCACCGTAAAGATTTAAATTTTCTTCAGCTGGGTCAGTGAAAATAATCGGAATAAAATCATGTTTTAACGTTAAACCTTTTAAAGCTTTTTGTAAAGTCATTTTTTCTTTTAAATTTGGAATTTTTGCTGAAAATCAAAAAATTACAGATGAATGTTTTAATATTTTTTTTACCAATTTTAAGTCTTTTATCAAATTATGTTGATATTTTTTATAATCATGATGTTCATAAAATTTTAAAGCAGTAGTTAATATTTTTAAAATATTATGTTTTCCTTTTTTTGGAGGAAATAATACTGGTTCATCTCGACCTGATAGAATAACTCCAACTTGATCACCATTTTTTACTGCTGAAAAAGCCAAAACTGCAAAAGTTTCTAAAATATTTTCAAATTTTTTTTCATTTCGAGAAGTAAATTTTGCATCTTCAGAAATATCTAAAATGAAAAATAAAGTGTTGTTTCTACTTTCGTGATATTTTTTAATATATGTTTTATTTTGTTTTGCTGTTGTTTTTCAATCAATATCTCTTACATCATCTCCAGATTCATAAGGTCGTAAATCTGCGAATTCAATACCTCTTCCTTGAAAAACTGAACGATAATTTCCAGTAAACAGAGAATTGATTTGATTGTTTGCAGAAATTTCAATTTTTTTAATTTTTTTTAAAATTTTTTTTAAAGTCATATGTTTGTAAATTATATTTTTAATTCCTTTTAATTATAAAAAAACAATATGAAGAAAAAATGAAAAAATCTAACATTAATAAATATATAAAATATGACTTAATAAATTAAATTTAAATCTTCTGATAAAAAAATTTTTATAGAACAAGTGATTTAAATCATAAAATTATTTCAGAATTTATTCAGATTCATTTACCAACATTATATTTATGATTAACTGATTTGGAATATGGTAAAGGATTTTTATCGAAAATTTTTATTTTTCTAATCATTTTTTAAATTCTTTTCATTCTTTATTTAATATATTTTCACCAGGTTCTATATTGGCTTTAATTTTGTCAAAACGTAAATTATTTCCAATTTTTGTATCTTTTTTTGTAAAATTTGGAGCAAAAATAAAAGTATTTTTTGGGTCAGAAATTTTACTTGTTAGTAGTCCTCGATAAAATAATGCCAAAAGTAAATTAAGAGATGATTTTTTTATTTCATTTATATCAATTTTAATATTTTTTAAAACATCAACGCCAATAACTTTTTTTGCTCCTTTTTTAAATAAAATTTCTACAGGTAAATGTTCTGAAACTTGCCCATCAGTTAAAATTTTATCTTTGTATTCGCCTAAGGGAAAAACTCCAGGTATTGCAAGGGAGTACATTACAGCATCAATAATTTTTCCAGATGTGAAATAAACTGGTTTATTATTTTGCACATCAGTGGCTACAATAATTAATTTTATTTTCGTGTCATCAAATTTCTTATCTTGAAAAAATTCTTTTTCTAAAAATTTTTTAATTTTCTTTCCTTTGATTAAAGATTTTTTTGGGTTTTGAAAATCAATTAATTTTAACCAATCTTTTCAAGACATTTTTTTTAATTTTTCAATCAAACTATCTACTTCCCCATAAAGGGCAAAATATGCACCGATCAAAGCACCAGCAGAAGAGCCAGAAACTATATCAATTTTAATCTCTTCTTTGTTTATTTTTTGAATAATCGGTATTTGGGAATATCCACGAGCCGCTCCACCAGAAAGAGCTAAGCCAATTTTTTCTCTATTTTTCGTCATATGGAAATTATAACACAATAGACTTACAAAAAATTAAACGAAACTTTTTATTGAAATGCAGTTAATTAAATAATATAAAAAATAAAAAATAATTGAGGGAAATTTGCTTCGCAAATTTCCCTCAATTAAATTATTTTCTACAAAATATCGTCCAAATCATCCATAAATACAATATCAATACCATCCTCTTTAGCTAAATTTTCAAAATATATTTTTTTGTTTATTTTTAGAATTCCAAAAATTGGACCAAAAGCTGAAGTTCTCAAGCCGAGTTTTTTCATTTTTCTAAAATACCCTAACCCAATTTTTGGGAAATTCCTGCTTTTAGCTGAAACACAAATCCCACCATTATGTTTTTGTAATACTGAAATTAAATCTTTTGGAATATGGAAAAAATACGGAACATGTCTATAACCACGAGCATATCTTCCAAGCTCTGTTTTGTAATTATGATTACCAATCAAAACAAAATCAGCAAAAACTAAAAAATATTTTTTTCAATTTAAAAATTGCGGAATTAAAATATATCGAAAAATAGAATCAGTTCTCACATGAGAAAAATGTATTGGCCTCGAAATATTTCTTTTCTTAAAAATTTCATCAAGCTTGAATATCACCTGCGGTGTTCAAGTATAAAATTCTACATAATTTATCACATTAAATTTTTCCAACATATCAACCAAAACCTCTTCTTCTCCAAAATCTTTAACATCAATAGACAAAATCTGCTCATCTTGTCTGTATTTCGAAAAATATTCCAAAATACTTTCAAGAGTTGAGATTCTCATTTTTTTATTTTTATATCTTTCCCTACGAATTTCGTTTAAAGTTTTATCATAAAATTTAAATTTTCTATATCCATGCTTAAAAAATGGATCGTGATAAGTAAAATAAATATTATCTGCTGACAATCTGATATCAATTTCAATATATTTAATTCCTGTTCTTAAAACTGAAATAAAGCCATCCAAAGTATTTTCTTGAAAATCTTGAACCCTATTTCTGTGTGACAAAAGTTTATTATAAAATTTATAATCCTTTAAATTAAAAACATCTCTTAAATCAACCTCTTTTTGGTGTTTTATCGAAGCCTTATAAATTTTATTTGTTTCTTCGTCCGAGGTGTATAAATATTCACCATCAAGATATATATCCTCAACCATTCTCCCTGGAGCTAAATAAACCCTTTCAATTGATTTATTAATATCTTTGTTTAAAAGAAAATCATCAATTTTAATTTTAAAAATAAAATCTCTCCCAAAACGATTCACGGATATATAAAGTCTATTTTTATTTTTTTGATAATACAAACCTTGAGTAAAGAACGAACCTTCAGTTTCAAAAACAAGTGAGTCTTCAAAACCCAGCTGTTTTACAAATAAATCCTCAAAATTAAAAACTCAAATTCTATTATCATCATTAAAACTTGTTGCCAACAAATATGTTAAATTTTTTTTTTCAATAATAGCAAAAGAACCGAATTTTTTATCTTCCAAAGCTACCTTAGTTTTTTTCTGAAAATCTAAACCAATAAAGCCATCTTCTTCAAAAATTTTAAATTCATAAATAAAATCAGAATAAAAATCTATAGCGTAAAGCCTATTTTTATAAATAGTTAAATCTGAAGTATGAGTCGCCTCCAAAGGCATTTCAGTTTCATTAATAAAATCAAAAGTCCCATTTTTATTTTCTTTAAAAAATAAAATTACTGATTTTTTGTCACGGGCATGAATTGAAAATATAATAGACCTCTCCGGAAATCCTTTTTTTATGTTAAAATAAACTCATGAAATGAGAAAAAATACAAAAATTAAAAGATGGTGAATTTAAAAGATTAACAGGTATAAAAAGAAAAA
>Ga0256843_1002708_pt1 | contig 12765 bp, 6 predicted proteins | sample AlvinellametaG_FD_191572 | JGI IMG/M metagenome (GOLD analysis project Ga0256843, IMG submission 191572) | Pompeii worm associated microbial communities from hydrothermal vent at the East Pacific Rise, Pacific Ocean - Alvinella | ecosystem: Host-associated > Annelida > Integument > Unclassified ... | reverse complement strand
TTTTGGTGATGATTTTTACCTAGAGCTTATGCGTCACGGTATTGGCGACCAGTTATTTATAGATGAGCAAATTTTAAAGATAAGTCGTGAGACAGGTATTAAAGTTGTTGCAACCAATGACACCCACTACACTTACCCAAATGATGCACAGTATCATGAAGCTTTTATGTGTATAGGGATGAATAAACTCTATGATGATCCAAATCGTATGCGTCACTCGGTACATGAGTTTTATCTAAAATCTCCAGAACAGATGGCAAGAATATTTGCAGATATTCCAGAGGCGATTGAACATACACAAGAGATTGTTAACAAGTGTGAAGAGTTTGTCCCTATTGTAAAAACGCCAACACCACCTAACTTTAAATTTACTAAAGAGTATGCAGAGGCTGAAGGGCTTGACATTGACTACCAAGATGACCCACCACTGCCACCTGATGCAAGTGAAGAGGAAAAGAAAAAACATATGCTCGCTGCAGATAAAAATGATGCAGAGTATTTTATCTATAAATGTCGTGAGGGTTTAGAAAAACGCCTTAAAATTGTGCCAGAAGAACGCCATCAAGAGTATAGAGATCGTTTAGAGTTTGAGATGGATATCATCAACTCTATGAAATTCCCTGGTTACATGATGATTGTATGGGACTTCGTAAAAGAGGCGAAAAAGATGGGAATTGCTGTTGGACCTGGACGTGGTTCTGCTGCGGGAAGTCTTGTTGCCTACTCCTTAGAGATTACAGACATCGACCCTATGAAGTATGACCTCCTTTTTGAGCGTTTCTTAAATCCTGAACGTGTAAGTATGCCCGATATCGATATGGACTTTATGCAGGCTCGCCGTGGCGAGGTGATTGACTATGTTGTGGAAAAATACGGACGTAATCAAGTAGCTCAAATCATTACCTTTGGTTCACTCTTAGCTAAGGGAGTCATTCGTGATGTTGCCCGTGTTTTAGATATGCCACTCAGCCAAGCTGACAAGATGGCAAAACTTATTCCTGATGAGTTGGGCATTACCCTCAATGGGAAAACAAAGGGTGGTGAATTTAAAGATGGAGCTTTTCAAAAAGAGCCAAAAATTCAAGAACTCATAGAGTCTGATGCTAATGCTGCTCGCGTTTGGGAGTTTGCTAAAAAGCTTGAAGGGCTTAAACGCAACTCTGGTATTCATGCTGCGGGTGTAGTTATAAGCAATGAAGAGCTTTGGAAGAAAACACCAATCTATAAACCAAGTGGGGAAGATACTTTTGTAACACAGTACTCTCTGAACTATATGGAAGATATTGATCTTATTAAATTTGACTTCCTTGGTCTAAAAACACTGGATGTTATTCAAAATGCAGTGAAGCTGATAAAACGCCGATACGACATAGATGTTAACTGGGACACTATAGATGTGGATGATGCTAAAGTGTATGAGGTGATTCAAACAGGTGAGACTGTAGGGATGTTCCAGATAGAGTCTTCTGGTATGCAGGACTTGAATCGTAGGTTGAAACCCGATAATTTTGAAGACCTTATTGCGGTCTTGGCACTCTACCGTCCAGGTCCTATGGAGTCAGGGATGCTTGATGACTTCATCGAGCGTAAGCATGGACGTAAAAAAGTGTTTTACCCTTTTGAAGAGGTAAGTTTTGATCTCTTAAAAGATACACTCGGACCAACTTATGGGATGATTGTATATCAAGAGCAAGTTATGCAGATTGTACAGACCATAGGTGGTATGAGCCTTGGTGGTGCAGATATCGTTCGTCGTGCTATGGGTAAGAAAAAAGTGGAGGAGATGGAGAAGTACAACCGTCTCTTCTCTGAGGGTGCACAAAAGCTAGGGCTTGATTATAAGCTAGCATCTGATCTGTTTAAGCTCATTGAAAAATTTGCAGGGTATGGTTTTAACAAATCTCACTCAGCAGCTTATGCGATGGTTACATTTCAAACAGCATGGCTGAAGACTTACTACCCAAATGAGTTTATGGCGGCACTTTTAACTTCAGACAAAGACAACACGGACAAGGTTGTTCGTTACATCGATGAAGTGAAACGTATGGGCATAGAGCTTGGGCCTCCAGATATCTGTGATTCTCAACTTGAGTTCTCAGCAATTACCAAAGAGGGCAGAGATATTGTCCTTTTTGGTCTTGGTGGGATTAAGGGTGTTGGTGAAGCAGCCATTCACTCTATGCTTGAAGAGCGTGAAGCAAATGGAGACTATACCTCATGGCAAGACTTTGTAAATAGAATTGAGCCAAGTAAAGTAAATAAGAGAGTTATAGAAGCCATCATTAAAGCGGGTGGTTTTGATAGATACGGCTACTCTCGTAAAGCATTGTTGGACCAGATAGAACTCATTGTTGATACAGCAAAAAAAGCGAGTGAAGCGAAGAAAAACGCAGTGGGTAGTCTCTTTGGTGATGATGAGAGTATTACAACTGTAGAGCTTAACCTTACAAACTGTGAGGAGTATGAACTCAAAGAGATTTTAGAGTTTGAAAAAGATACTTTAGGATTTTATGTAAGTGGACACCCAATGGATGACTTTAGAGCAGAGATGGATGAGCTTAACTATACACTCTCCTCAGAGCTCGAAAATGTAAAAGATGGTACACAGGCTATTTTTATTGGAAAAGTGGAAGAGGTTGTTACTAAAATAAGTAAAAAAGGGAACCAGTTTGGTATTGTTAACCTTATGGATTTTCATGGAAATATGGAGATTATGCTTTTTAGTGACAAGCTTGAAAAACTCTCTGAAATGAATCAAGATGAGCCTATTGCGTTTAAGGGTAGAATTACTCATACCGACTTTGGACCACGCATAAGCATTAGTAAAATCATGACACTCAAAGAGGCAAAAAAAGAGACAAAAAAAGTAAAAAAAGAGGTGCAAGAGGCTCCTCCTGAACCAATTAATTTAGCAGTTCGTCTAGATAGTGACACAGAAGTTTTAGAGAAACTCTACTCACTCATACAGCAAAACAGAGGAAATCGTCCTTTAACAATTACAATAATTTCAAAACTGCATAATGTTGTTATAGACTCCTCTATACGTGTAGATTCAAAGCTTTTAGCACTGCTAGAGGGAAATGAATCTATAGATGTATTACTCACATAACTAGACATTGAGTCTATAATTAGAGTAGAATAATTAAAATTTTGAATAAAAGGGTGGAGTAGCATGCCATTTAAAATAGAAGATTTACAAGAACATAACTCTGACCTTTTAGAACTTTTAACGCAACATCTTCCTGATATGTTGTGGGTAAAAGATTTACATGGTAACTATTTGTATGCAAACAAAGCAATCTGTAATGGTCTTTTAATGGCTAAGGATACACAAGAGCCTATAGGAAAAAATGATGTATTTTTTGCTCTGCGCGAACGTGAAGCACATAAAGATAAACCTAACTGGCACACATTTGGTGAGCTCTGTTTTAATAGTGACCAAGTAGTCATAGACAATAATGAACCTATGAAATTTGAAGAGTTTGGAAATGTAAAAGGTACTATGATGTACCTAGAAGTTTACAAAGCTCCTTTTTATGATGCTGATGGAAATGTTATAGGTACAGTAGGTACCGGTCGTGACATTACACAACTTAAACAGACACAACTTGACTTAGAAGAGTCTCTGAAAATTTTACAAGAACAGCGAAAACAGTTAGAGTTTCAAGCAAACCATGATGCACTTACAGGTCTTCCAAATAGAATTCTTTTTATGGATAGACTAGAGCAGTCTATTGGGAGAGCGAAGAGAACTAAAACATCTATGGCTATACTTTTCATTGATTTAGACAACTTTAAAGAGATAAATGACTCTTTGGGACATGACATTGGTGATGAGGTGCTTGTGAGTGTGAGTCAAAGAATGTCTACACAGTTAAGAGAGTCAGATACTCTTTCGCGTTTAGGTGGTGATGAGTTTGCAATTATTTTAGACAATTTAGATGCTGAGAAGAGCATGAGTACTATAAGTAGTATTGTCACAAAGGGAATGAAAAACTTTAAAGAGCCTTTTTGTATTCAAAACAATACTTTACATGTCTCTATTAGTGTTGGTATTGCCATTTACCCAAATGATGGTCACAATGCACATACTCTTTTGAAAAACTCTGATGCCGCAATGTATAAAGCGAAACATAATGGTCGTAACACCTATAGTTTTTATGATGAAGAGATGACACAGCAGGCTTATGAAAAGATTTATTTAGAAGCACAACTTCGAAAAGCATTTGAAAATGATGAGCTTTTGGTTTATTTTCAGCCACAAATAAATGCAGTTGAAAATAAGCCAATTGGAATGGAAGCACTTGTTCGTTGGAAGCATCCAGAGATGGGGTTTGTCTACCCAGATAGATTTATACCTTTAGCTGAGACAACAGGAATGATAGTAGAACTTGATCGTATTGTTATGAGAAAAGCTATACATGAGTATAAGAACTGGAAGAGAGAGGGAATAGAGACAGGAAAACTCTCTATGAACCTCTCTATGAAACAGTTAGGTTCTCCTAATTTTATTCCTTTTATAAAAAGTTTATTAGATGTAGAGAATTGCCTTTTTCAAAACATTGAGTTTGAAGTGACAGAGACACAGATTATGAGTAACCCTACTGAGTCTATAAAAGTACTTAAAGAGTTAAGTGCCTTAGGTATTTCTATTGCTATTGATGATTTTGGAACAGGCTACTCTTCTCTCTCTTACTTAAAACTACTTCCAATAGATAAATTGAAAATTGACAAATCATTTGTAGACAATATTCCAGATGATAAAGAGGACTCTGCAATAGCTAAGACCATTATAAACCTCTGTGCAAACCTGAACATTGATGTTATAGCAGAAGGTGTTGAAACACTCTATCAAAAAGATTTTCTCCTCTTTAATGGGTGTAGAAATATTCAAGGTTATCTCTACTCAAAACCTCTTTGTGCTGAGGATATGAAAAAGTTTCTTAAAAGTTTTCAAATAAAAAGTGTATGAGTTCTATGCTAAAATGTTGCGTAATAAATAGTAAACATTTTAGGATAGAAACGTGATGAATAATGAAGATTTTAATGAAGGACTTTTAGGGTTCTTAGACGCAAGTGTAACACCATTTCATGCTACGCAAAATATGGCAGCGATGTTTTCTAACGCAGGATTTATTGAGTTAGATGAGAAGCAGAAGTGGGAGTTAGAAGAGGGAAAGAAGTACTATGTCACTCGTAGTGACTCCTCAGTTATAGCATTTACCTATCCAAAGAAAAACAGAAACTACATAATGGTAGGCGCACATACTGACTCCCCAAACTTAAAACTCAAACCCAATCCAGTAATAAAAGAGCATGGTGTTGTAAAGTTTGGAGTTGAGAGTTATGGTGGACTTCTTTTAACACCATGGTTTGACAGAGACCTCTCTCTTGCAGGAAAAGTAAGCTATGTAGATAACCAAGGTGTTTTACAAGAGAGTTTAATTAATGTTGAAAAACCTCTTGCAACTATTCCCTCTTTAGCTATTCATTTAGATGACAAAGCAAACAAAGATAAAACGGTCAATAAACAGACAGACATCGCACCAGTGATGAGTACGAATGAAGATTTTGATTTCGATGACTTTTTACGATGGCAGCTCAATAAAATAGCTGTTCATGATGTAAAAGAGATTTATGCAAGTGAGCTAAGTTTTTACGACACACAAAAAGCCTCTTATGTAGGACTCCATAATGACTTTATAGCGAGTGCAAGACTAGACAACTTACTCTCTTGTTATGTAGGTATGTTAAGCATTTGTAGTATAGATGAGAGTAAACCTATGCTCTTTATTGCCTCAGACCATGAAGAGGTAGGAAGTGACTCTGTGAGTGGAGCAGGGGGGACTTTTTTAGAGAGTACACTCAAGCGAATGTTTAATGATTATGATGAATATATGAATATGGTACGAACATCTTTGATGATAAGTGCTGACAATGCACATGCTATTCATCCTAACTTTCCTTCAAAACATGATGCAAAACATGCCCCATTTATGAACAGTGGAGTTGTCGTGAAGGTAAATGCAAACCAACGCTATGCTTCCTCTTCAACAACTATTGCGAAGTTCTTAGACAATGCTCAAGCTACAGAGACAAAAGTACAGCAGTTTGTTACTCGTAGTGACATGGGATGTGGTTCTACCATTGGTCCTATTACCGCAACAAAAATAGGAATAGATACTATAGACATAGGGCTTCCAACTTTAGCGATGCACTCTATTCGAGAGTTAGCAGGAAGTGAAGATGCTTACAACCTCTACAAAATGCTAGTTGCTTTTAGAAACTAGATGGCAACAATAACACCAGAAGAGCTTAATGTTCTTATTGAACAGACCTATAAGGTAGAGGGGGAGTTTAATGAGCTTAAAGCCTCTTATGTACATCTACAAGATACAGTAGAAAAAGTTGTAGAGTTTCTTCCAAACGCCATATGGGTTATAAATAAAGATAACACCATCTTTCTTCAAAATTCTCAGGCGAGAGAACTCTGGGAACTACTGAAATTGCTTGAGTATAAAAATAGTGACTATGAACTTAAGTTTAATGCACGCTCTTACCTCATTAAGAGTTCTACCTATAAAGATAAAATTATGCTCTCTGCGACAGATATAACAGAGCAGAAGCGTAAAGAGAACCTTGCCACTATGGGGCAGATGGCAGCACATCTCTCACATGAAATTAGAAACCCGATAGGTTCTATTTCTCTTTTAAGTTCGACACTAAAAAAGAGAGTTATTCCTGAAAACATTCCTATAGTAGAAGAGATTCAAAATTCTGTAGCTAGAATAGAGAGAATTGTGAAGGCAACACTTATGTTTAGTAAGGGTGTAAAAGCGAATAAGCAAGAGTTTCTTTGGAGTGAATTACGTAGGCTTATAGATATGTCTGTAGGCTACTATGCATACTCTAAAGAGATCCATTTTATATATCCGGAGAATGATTTTCTTCTTCATGCTGACAAAGATCTTTTGGACATGTTGTTTTCTAATTTTATTATCAATGCTATTGATGCTATAGAGTTAGACGATAATGATGAGGGAGTTATCAAAATTGTGTATGAAAGTCATGAGAAGTATCACATTTTTAAAATTTATGATACTGGTGTTCCTATAGAAAATAGAAAAGAGCTTTTTGAGGCCTTTAAAAGTACAAAAATTAAAGGGAATGGTTTAGGTTTAGTTCTCTCTAGACAGATTGCTCAAGCACACAATGGATCGGTCGAACTTTTAGATGAAAAAGAAAAATGTTTTGAAATAAAGTTGGAAAAATAGTAATTTTAGTGACACACACTTAATGATTTCGTGTGAGTTTGAAAAATAAGTTTTAATAATAATTTTAGTTAAATAAAAATTATTAAATTTTTAATTTAAGGAGTAATTTATGCAAAAGAAATTGATAGAGGTTCCAAGAACCACATTAGAGATTTACCACTACACAGAAGATGGAGCAAGTGTTTATGAGTTTGATGCTACAGAGTGCTCCCCACCGGAGCCTATGGTCAATACAATAGTTATGTTAGAGCAGTTAAAAACTTCTCAAGAGCGTCTCAAAGTACTCTTTTTTCATGAGCCTACACCACTTTATGAGCGAATATCTCAACATTTTTCTTATGTATCACAAGAGATGGAAAGTGGAGATGTTTTAGTAACCTTTCAAAGGAAAAAAGTCGAGTTATAAGTAGTTGGTATTTAACTTATAACTTTACATTAAATTATATATCACATTAATATCACATTAAAAAAACTTATCACATAAGCGCCTTGTTTACCATCCGTTTAATCTCCACTTAAATTATAAAATGTAATACTTAACACGAATTTTAATACAAGAGGGAGATAGAAACAATGAAGAAGAAAAATCTACTAGTTTCTCTAGCTGCATCCGTTGCATTTATGTCAATGTCAGCATCTACTGCTTTGGCTTATGATACGAACCCACCGTTCAAACTCAATAAGTTAAAGAAGTACACTGAAATTGACGCAGATGGTCAGAAAACAGTTGGTTACGAACCAAAGAACGACAATATAGTTTTCATTAACTATGAGTTAGGTATGCACTGTGTTGGTTTTGAAATGAGTTACTGTTGTGTAATTCCACCATACAACTCAATACAAGCACAAGCAGTAGCTGGTGGAAAAAGTGGTAAATTACCAAAACTTTTAAGCCCAGATGATGATGTAAAACTTTACTACTACACTAAAGATAACTCTTATAGTGAAGGTAATAAAATGAAATACTGGTCAGTACCAAAAGATGCTGATGGTGATGGTCACTTTGACTCTCCGGGTGATAATGTTGCAAACTACGTTTGGACACACCTTTTTATCTATAAAGATTTAGAGGGTACTATTCCTGCTGGAGCAACTGACAAAGATCGTTTACGTATTGGACGTCAAGTTCCTGTAAATATCGATAGTGGTCCTTCTGGTAAACCTCTTTCTGGTGGTTATTTAGAGTATGCTGGTAAAGATGGTGGTAACATTGTTATGACAGATACACTTGTTCCTCCTGTTAAAAATGTAAAATTGGTATTAACAGCTTCTCACCTTTGGGATGCACTTGGTTTACCATTAACTGCGTTTAACGATTCAACGAGAAAAGGTACTATTCGTTCAGTAACTGAAAAAGATTTCCAACCTTTTCAATACTCTACTGTAGAGATGCATGACCGTACTGGTAAATCTATTAAGAACAAAGATGGACATGCTGTATCTTACTTCGGTACAAACCCAGTAGATATTCCTAACTGTTATGCTTGTCACTCAAGAAATGGTAAAGCTGCTCAAATGGCTAGAGATGAAGGTCTCGGTTTTTCAGATAAAGAGTACAACTATTGGAAATCTTACCCAGATGAGTCTGAGTATATGGCGAGACTTGCTGAGTCTTCAATTAACATTCTTTCTCTTCATGATGCACACCATGGTACAACTTTCTTAAAAGATTACCGTGAAAACGCTTCTGGTAACCGTCTTGGTTCTACTGGTCTTGTAAACTGTGCTGACTGTCATGGTGATAATGTTTCTGGTAACCTTCAAGAGCCACGTCCAACGGCATCTGGTTACAAAACTGTTAAAGCTAAGCCTTTAAGTGAAGCAATTCATGGTTTCCACCTTGCAATGGTTCCAATGCCTGATGGTGCTGGTCGTTCACAAGCGTGTCAATCTTGTCACCCGACTCACTTCCAAAACCCTAACATGAATGATGACTCTAATCCATTTAGAGTAACAGACAGATATGGTGAAGGTCGTTTTGCTAAAGGTGATATTCGTAAATCTGGTGGTGGTTGTTATGTAAGACGTGATGCTCACTCGAATCCAAACGCGAAACCTCCTTTCTTCTTAAATGAGTATGGTAAATACCAACTTAATGAAGTTTCTATGAAAGATGAGCATGGTAAACCTTCTAAAATGAGAGGTCTATACTGTACAAACTGTCATACAAAAGTTGCACAAGCATTCCAAAACTATGACAACATTACGCATGATTCAACTCAAGCGGGTAAAACATTAAGAAATAAATCACTCAAAGAGATGATTAAAGAGATTTCTGGTGGCGATGCTGCTGCGTTTAATGCAATTGCTGACCCTAAAACAACTGGTGATAACGAAGTACTTTCTTACTATGCAGATCACAAATCAGCTGTACTTGTTAAAAATGCAGGAAAAGATGGTAAGTTAGACCTTAAACCTTGGAATCACCCAACTGGTGGAGATGTTCCATACATGGCTGCTTCTGGTGGTAACGACTGGTGGTTAAGTGCTTCTGAGCCTCACTGTGCGGATTGTCACTTAGCTCCATTTGTTGAGTCTGAAACTGGTGGAAAATATTTCCCAATCGATTTACCTAACAAGTACTCTCTATACAGATACTCTAAAGGTCACGGTGATATCGCTTGTCAATCTTGTCATGAATCAACTCACGGGTTATATTCAACTAGATATGATGGTAAAGAGCGTTCTGTTGATGTAACAACACACGAACAAGCACTTCAGTACTCTCCAGATGGTGAATACGCTGGTCCTGTTACATGTGCTGCTTGTCATACAGTAAACAAAAAAGGTGTTCCTTTACAACTTAAAGGTACTGAGTATGAGAATGACTACTGGGCTTCAGTAACATTAGCACACTTTATGAGAAGCGGAGACCAAAAACTTTCTGTGAAAGAGTTAGTTGAGAAGTATCCATATGCTAAATCTACAAACATCGTTAAAAAAGGATGGAAGTAAGCTTCCAACCTTCTATTGTGACACTTGCTCCTCTTTGTGAGGTGTGAGTGTTACACTACATTTGAAAACAAATCAAGGAAAATCTTTTATGAAAATTTATATACAATCTCTACTTCTTACATCTGTGTTAGCGAGTTCACTCTCTGCTGAATTGGTAAAGAGTTATTTTGAGCACGGGGAGCTTAAAGCTGAAACAAACTACATAGATGGAACAAATACTGACATAAAAGTTGGTATTAAAGATGGAATGGAGAGAGTTTACTATGAGATGGGGCAACTCGCTTATGAAGTAAACTATGTAAATGGAAAAAGAGAGGGGAAACTTACTTGGTTTGACAAAGAGGGAAGAAAATTGGCCGATATGTTTTACAAAGATGGCAAACTACAGGGGGTAGAGACATCTTATTTTACCAATGGTAATGTAAAGCATACTGTTATGTATATTAATGATATGAAAGAGGGAAAACAGAAAGAGTACTTTAAAAATGGAGTACTCGCTCTGGAAATTATGTATGTCCACAATAAAAAAGAGGGCATACAAAAAGAGTACGACCTAAATGGTCATCTATACTCAGAAGTTATGTATAAAAACAACTACAAAGAGGGTACACAGAAGTGGTACGACTCAAAGGGAAATGTTGTCAATACTATAGAGTACAAAATGGACAGACCCATCAATATTATGAAAAAAGTTCAAAATAAAAAAGAGGAGCCAAATGTACTCATAAATAGTATAGATTTTTCTCCTAAAAAGCCGGAGTAAAGGGACTTTTCTCTTACTCCAACCCCTTCTATATACCTTCCATTATCTTAACTTCACTACAATATTTTTTTACATAAAGGTTAATTATGAAACAGATTATTTCGTTCATGGGTTCTATGAAAACCATGGCAGTTTTAATGCTAATATTTGCATTTTCAGTAGGTTACGCAACAATTGTAGAGAATGACTTTGGTACTATGACAGCTAAAGCAGAAATTTACAATGCAAGGTGGTTTGAAGTACTTATGGGACTTCTCGCTTTAAACTTAATATTAAACATCTATAACTATAAGATGTACACACTTAAAAAAGCACCAATATTTATATTCCATATTGGATTTTTAGTTATTCTCTTTGGTGCAGCTGTAACTCGTTACATTGGTTTTGAAGGGAGTATGCATATTCGTGAGGGTATGAGTGCTTCTTCTATTGTGAGTTCAGAAACTTTCATTAATGTAAAAGCGAAAAAAGATGACAAAGTTGCAGAGTATTCAGATGCTATTTACCTCTCAAAAAGAGGAAAAAATAGTATTGATGCTTCTTTAAGTGTTGACAATAAAAAAGTCAATATATCACTTTTAGAGTATATTCCAGATGCAGTAGAGACTTTGGTAGAAGATAAGAAAAATGGTAAGCCAATGGCGAAGTTTATGATTACTTCTAATGGTTCAGGAAAGCCAGTTGCCCTAGAGTATGGTGACTACTTTGATGCGGGTGATTTCATTTTAGACTTTGAGTCTGGTTACACTTTTTCTAAACCTGTTATTGCAATGTTTTTAGAGGGTGATACTCTCTATATGAAACACGCAACAAATCTCTCATTTTTTAGAATGGCAGACCGTGCAAAAGGTGATTTAGCTGCGAATGACAAAGATGTACTTAACCAAAGAGTTCTCTACACTACTCAAGGTGGTTCAAGTTTTGTACTTCGTGAGTTTATGACACATGCAGTGAAAAAACTAGTAAGTAGTTCAAGTTCTGCTATGAACAGAAAAATGAAGATGAATTCAGGTGGTGTGGATGCATTTCGTTTTAATGTAACTGTTGATGACAAGAGTAAAGAGTTACTTGTTTACGGACGTAGCGGTGTTGTTGGAATTCCAACAGAGACAACGGTTGATGGTGTGAATGTGAGTGTAGCTTATGGTGCAAAAGATATTCCAATTGATTTTACTATTAAGCTTCTTGACTTCCAACTTGACCGTTACCCAGGCTCTATGTCTCCAGCATCCTATGCAAGTGAAGTAGAGTTAATAGATGAGAAAAACGGAGTACATATGCCATATAGAATATATATGAACCATATTTTAGATTACAAAAATTACAGATTCTTCCAAGCATCGTATGACAGAGATGAGAAGGGTACAGTACTTTCTGTAAACCATGACCCAGGAACTATGCCTTCATACTTTGGTTATTTACTTTTAGCTATTGGGATGTTCTGGTCACTCTTTTCTAAACAGCATAGATTCTCTAAGCTCTCTAAAAAAGCACAAAAAGCACGCGATGCAAAACTTGCACCAGCTCTTTTAGCACTTCTTCTCTCTGTCGGTGCAGCAATGCCATCACAAGCAGCGGAGTTAGATCCTGCTATTAAAACTGTACTCTCTTTTAACAAAGAGCATGCAGAGAAGTTTGCTCAGTTAATAGTACAGGATTCTAAAGGTCGTATGAAACCTATGGATACTCTCTCTACGGAGATTATGGCGAAAATTCATAGAAGTTCTACTCTTAAAGTAGGCAAAACAGAACTTGATGCAAACCAGGTTATTT
>Ga0256843_1002707_pt1 | contig 12766 bp, 22 predicted proteins | sample AlvinellametaG_FD_191572 | JGI IMG/M metagenome (GOLD analysis project Ga0256843, IMG submission 191572) | Pompeii worm associated microbial communities from hydrothermal vent at the East Pacific Rise, Pacific Ocean - Alvinella | ecosystem: Host-associated > Annelida > Integument > Unclassified ... | reverse complement strand
ATAAACAAAGCATACAACAATAGCTTTATTGTTTATACATATATCGTATAGTTTTTCATAGTCTTTGCTTAATGGGTAATTATTTTTCATTCAACCACTCCTTTTTTTTACATTAAGCTATTAAATAGTAGGAACTTCCACTACTTCATAAGCTGGCAAAGTCTGATTTGTTAAATCTTCTTTTGCAACCTCAACTGCGAATAACCTCTCATCTACCCTATTTTTAAAACATTTTAAAATGCGTTTATCTTCATAATAGAGTTTATTTCCAAAATCATCTTCTAAGATTTTATTACCCTCTTTTATGGGCTTTTTGTATAAAATAAAGATATAGTCTGCATCATACTCTATATCGTTACCGTGCTTGATACCAAAACCTCCGTTTCGCTCCGTTTCTTGACTAACTTGTGCAATTAAATAAATATTGATATTTAGCTGTTTTGCAACTGCGCTTAATCTGTCTGATATATAAGAGTATTTTTCTACTTTATCTTTGTGTGCTTTGCTCTCAATCTTCATTAAACTATCGATAAAAAAGTGTTGCACTCCTAAAGTAGAGTTAAATTTAATTTCATCTATTATCTCTTCTATATCTCTATCCCCTGCATAGTAGAGTAAGTTATCCCATTTCGCTATGCTTTCAAATTTTTTAATTATCCTATAAGCTTGTTTTTTGCTCATTTCAAAATTAAACCAATTAACTTTACTTGCTTGGCTAAACCCTGCAATTAATCTTGTAACTAAAGTTGTTTTCCCTGCACCCTTTACACCTGTTAGCAATATAAAGTTGCCTAACTCTAAACCACCCTTATTGTGTCCGTCATAATATTCTACTAAGTTTATATCTAAGGCATTAATACCTGTTTCAATTTTTGGCTTTGGCTTTTCGTTTTCTATCTCATCTATAACTTTTTTAAACTCAATACTTTTAGATTTTTTAATTTCACTATCAAGCTCATCTATTTCTTTGCGTCTTGCGTCTAAAAATGCTTTTTCTAACTTTAATGCTTCTTCAAAATTACCTGCACTAAATTCTTCTTGCCATAATTTCTTCAACTCACTTGCTTTGCTCATCTAACCCCCCACCTTGCTATTTGTAATTTTTTATAGTAAAAGCTAATATCTTCTACACTCTCTGCAATCATCATATCTAAAATATCATTCTGCACCATACTGTACTTAATCGCCCACTCGTCTAAATATGTGCTAAATAGATGTATTTTATTTACATCAATAAGTTTATTAATTAATCTTGCTACTTTTTCATAAATGCTACTAAAAAACTTTTCGTTTAGTTTTATTGGATTTTTAACAGTTTGAAAGTAGTAGCTGCTTAATATAACTTTTTCATACAAATAGAGCATACTGTAATTTAGTTTTATTCCTCTTTTCTCATTTTCTCCTACTTTACCAATAGCAACACTCTTAACTTTTAATTTCTTGTAACATCTTCGTGCTAATGGCATTGCTAATATATTTTCAGAAAATATTCCTATATCAAAACTATCTGTTACTAAGTATTCGTCTAGTAAAGTAACAATAGCTTCTTTGTTATTCTTTAGCCTGCTGTTATATTCTGCGACTAATCTTTTGTAGGCATAATCAAAATATTTAGGCTCTAAAGTGTCATCTTCTGTTAAATCTTGCGAGTTGGATAAATAACTTTTTATAACTACTCTTTGTTCAAATAAAGTCATTATGCTACCCTCCCTAACTTAGCTTTAGCCTCATTAACTTTATTTTCTAACTCTTCATAGTATTTGTAATAGGCATCTATGTTTATGTATCTCTTTTTTGCTTCTAAAAATCTGATATAGTCAATTATGTCATCTTCAGTTAGCAAATCTTTGTATTTTTCTTTGCTAATTTTAAAAGCTTTAGAGTTTTTAACTTGTTCTACCGTAAAGATAGTATTTAAAAACTCTTTTATGCTATCTAGCGTTGCCATATTTGCGCTTTTATTGGCTTGGGTATAGTTAGATATACCATTACTACTTAAATCGCTTAAATTACCCTCTAAATAAGCAATTAGATATTTATTTAATCTTACTGCATAATTTTTATTTGCAAGTATGTAATTTACATAATAATTTGCCAACTCTTGTAAGTCTATATCTTTTATAGACAAATCTAATTCTTTTAAATCTTTCTTGCAAGTAGAGATATTTATCTTATCTTTGTAGCTTAGTAATCTATTAACTTTTAATCCTTGCAAAATCAAATCTTTTAGGATTTCAAATTTTTCTTTTTTTTGTATATTTTTTTTATTAGATGTTAATTGTTTAGTGTTAATTGTATTAGATGTTAATTGTATGTGTTTGTCAGATACTACCCCTTGTGTTTGAGAAACACTACCCTTGTGTTTGTCAGATACTACCCCTTGTGTTTGAGAAACACTACCCTCTATGTTATTTTTTAGTGTTTCAATAACCTCCTCAAGGTTGTTTGGTAGTGAATATCTATTAAAAGAATTAGAATTATTCTCTTTTTTAACCCTCTCAACAACTATTAGATTTTTAGACTCTAATATTTTAATAGTGCTTATTATTTTACTCTTAGATATTTGTAAATCTTTAACAAATTGAGAAAGACTAATGCCGTCTTCTGTTTTACCCCAGCCTATGGTCTTTCTGACTATGTGTGTTATTATTGCTCTTTCATACACATTTAAATCTAAATCCCATAAAGAATTTGGCATTATAAAACCGTTTAGTTTCATATTAACCCCTTTGGTGTTTTGTTTATTTTTGTATTTTTACTTTGTAGCTTATTGCAAAATAACTTTTCAACTACTTCATTATTGGCAGTAGCACTTAAACTGCTTCTATGTTTATACTCTTCTACTAAGTGCATATCATATACATTCTCATAACTGCTTAGGTAGATTTTATATGGGCTGTTGTGTATATATTCTTTTAGTTTGTCGTGGTCTATATCTTTTTGGTATTTGGCTGTATTTGCATATGGTGGGTCTAAGTATATTATTGTTTCATCTATCGGTGTGTTTATCTCTACCTCATCATAGCTTAGGTTTGATATTTCTAATCGTTGTAATTGTTGTAATTGTTGTAATCGTTGTAACCCTCTATCGTCTTTATTTACCTTGGTTACAAAAAAATTAGCTAATTCTTTTCTTGCTTTTACCATATCAAAACCAAACAAACCCCCATTTATTACATTCTTGGGTATCTCAACTTTTAAAAGCTCACTTAGCTCTTGTCTTTTTATTTCTCTTTCATATTCAGTTTTACCTAAAAGCATTTCGTGCGCTTTTTTCTTTAATGGCTCTATATCTGCACTAAAAAGATAGTTTTTTTGGTTATTCCCAAAACTCCAAACCACACTACATAAGCCACCAAACCAATCATTATCGTCTTTGTGCTTATGGAATGTTTCTCTATCTATCCATTGGTAATATGTTTCAGTAAAACCATTTTGTTGCAAATCTTTTAAAAGTGCAACTACTCCAGCATTAAACTCATTATAGAATACTTGCTTGATTTTAGGGCGTTGTATAGCATTAAAGCTTATAGCCCCACCACCACCGAATAGGTCATAAAAATACTTAGTATTAGGATTATCTTTTAAAATCCTATTTATTATTTTGTGTGCTAATTTTCTTTTGCTCCCCATATATGGTAGCCCTAGCCCTTGAATAATTTTCACTTATAGCTCCTTTAACTTTTCAATAAAAGGTTTCCATAAATCCTCCCAAAAATTATTAAGTCTTGTTCCCCAATCATCTATTTCAATAATGATATTGTCATAAGCTGGGGCTTCTTCAAACCAAGACTCTTCAAATTTTAAATATAACTCATACACACCACAATCTGAACAATCTTTTAAAAGATTATATATTGTTCTTGCATCCTTTTTGCATAGAGAGTCATTTCTTCTTAGAAAGAAAATGTTTCTTTTTGACTCTTCTATTGTTTGCTTGATGTCTATTTGCTCTTTTGCGCCAAATTTCCTAAAGATATAATCTTTGTCGCACCCTTTAAAAAAATCATAAGGTGTTTGATTAGTGGAAAAAATATATTTTCCACATATATCTTCATTGACTATAATAAGGGTTAATAAACCACCAAATTCTTTACTATCCCATTTTTTATAAAAGAAGTCAGCAGAGTTTCCTATTTTATCTCCTATATAAATATGATTATAATTCACAATAAATCCTTAAATAAAATATTTAAGAAGATAAAAAGTAGGGGAATTCTGGAGATATAGAAGTCCGCCTTTTCTTTTGGTTAGCTTTATCTTCTTATCAAGCTTTTTATTAGTTAAAAGCTTCCAGAGGGTAGCTACTCCCTCTTTCCGCCAAAGCTAACCGCCTAAGAAAAGGCTTGATAAAAAGATAAATAAATGGCTAGGATAGCAGGACTCGAACCTGCGGTAACTTGATTAACAGTCAAGCGCCTTACCATCTTGGCTATATCCTATCCTTACTACTTAATAGTAGCTGGGGATTGCAACTTTTGCTACGCTGGTAGTTGCCACCTCGATATACCTCGTGTGTCGGTTCAAATATCAAAAGCAAGCAAACATCTTTAGTAATTGCTTCAATCCCCTTACCTCAACCGCCAAACTGTGTCGGAAGTTGAGAAATCGGGTCAGGCTCACTTTCGATATTGCAATTATAGCATAGTTTTAAAAAAAATGCAACTCTTAGTATTTAAAAAAGTAAATTTTATTTTAAGCGTTAAGTTTTGTAGCATTTTAAAATAAGCTCGGCTGTTTATTTTTACTAAAATCTATTTCGCTCACTTCTGGCTTATTCCATTTTAGATTTTCTGCAACTTTAAACATTTTAGTAATTAATGCTCTTGTAGTGCTTATATCCATAGCATTTCCGATAAATTCATAAAGTCTGGTATCGCTAAAATCGCCAAATTTGAATTTATCTTCAAAGTCGCCTTGTAGTATTGCACACTCTCTTGGCGTTAATCTTCTTATTTTATTGCCTATTGCAAATAGCCCTGTTTTAGCTCCCATTCCACCACCTCTTGCATTTTGTGTAGGGGCTATACCAAATAGGCTATATACTCTACCCCATATACTATTATGTCCTTTTGTATCTATGTTTCCAACCTGAATTAAGCCACTAACTTTCTGATTAATTATTTCTTTAAAGTTCGCAGTAGAAACATAATATTTGCTATCTATATCTTTTTGTATTATATTTAATACGCACTTTTTTAGTTTCATTCTGTTAGGCACTAAAAACTTTGCATCAGCTCTAAATCCAACAATAAAAACTCTTTCTCTGTTTTGTGGAGTTCCGTAATTTTTAGCATTTAGCAAGTGCCAAGATGTTGAATAGTTTTTAAGTTGTTTTATAGTGTTTAAAATATTTTTCAAATCTTCACCGCCATTGCTGCTTAATAAGCCTTTTACATTTTCAATAGTAAACATTTTGGGCTGAATTTCGTTAATGCTTTTAATCGCTCTTAGCATTAAACCTCCCCTCTCATCTTCTAACCCTGCTCTACTACCTGCCATACTAAAACTTTGGCAAGGTGGGCTTAGATGGTAGTAATCTATTTTGTTAAAATATTTAGAACCATTAAAAGTTTTAATATCTTTTGCAAACTCTGCACTTGGCATACCGTGATTTAAAATGTAAGATTTTCTTTGCGGCTCTGCATACTCTACTGCAAAAATTATCTCGTGTGGGATATTCTCATATTTTAGAGCCAATTCTACACTACCAAAGCCACCACTAAAAGCTGTTGCTATTTTCATTTTAAACCTTTTTATTTTAGTATATACAATATTAATTTAAAAAATCTATTTCTTTTGAGGATATAAAATGTTTTTCCCATATTATGTTACAAAAATACCCACATATTAAAAATATTGCAAGTTTATTTAAAATTTAGTTTGGTTTATAATAGTTCTATCTTATAATGTGGGTATAAAATAAAATTATAGGAGTGAAAATGGCAAAGAAAGCTAAAAAAATATCTACATATCTAAGGGGTATTGTAGATGAAAAAACGGTAGCCCAAGTTGAGGCTAAAATAAAAGAGGTGCTTTTAGCTGGAGAGTATGTAACTATTACTGGAGTTGCAACTCTAAAAGTAGTTGAATTTAAGCGCAAAGAAGCTTATATTCCAGGGACTACTAGAAAGGTTAAAATGCCTAACTATAGACTAAAGATAGAAGCTGTAAAAAGCTTCAAAAAAACACTCAAGGATAAAGCGCTTTGATGAAGTTTGATGATGCAAAATTAGCACAAGTATCTCACAAGGTCCGTAAAAGGGATAACTATAAATGTAAAGTATGTGGTAGCTCTAAAAATCCAGAGCATCATCATATTTTTGCAAAGAGCAAATACCCAAAATTGGCTTATTTTGTTTGGAATGGGATAACTTTGTGTGATTTACATCATAGAGAGGGGATATTTTCAATCCACTCTCTTTTGGGCGTTGCGCCTAATATTATATTATCAATTTTTTGGTTTTTATTTATGTGGCTATTTTACAAAATGGCTAAATATCCTTTGTTGCTTATTATTATTTTAGGCACAGTAATTATTTGGAGGTAAATATGAAAGAAATAGCAGAAAATACACCACTAGAGGTGTTATGGGTGCTTTTATTTGCTTGTATTGTTATTTTTATAGCAGTTGCAACACTAAATAAAAGCTTTTTAAAAAGTTCTAATAGGTTACTACTAGGTGTTGTTTTTATGTTTGTTGCTTTTGAGGGGTTCTACTACTTTAATAACAAAAAGTTTTATAACTTTTTTAAAAATAAAACTCTACACATTAAAGATATTCCCTTAACTAATAAAAAGGATTTCTTTAAACCTGGCGAGTGGGATAGTGTAGCAGTAGCAGAGATTAAGGAGTAGATATGGGCAATGTAGAAACTATTGTCGGCGTTATCCTCTTAATAATAGTAGCTCTTTTTGGTGTAAAGATATATAAGTTTGTATATAACATTACAGGCATAGAGGGAACTGCAAGAACTGCAATGCTTGGAAGATTAATAATCTCTCTAGCATCTATTTGGGGTAGCTACTATGGCGTAAATAAATTTATATTCTCTTTAGGCGGTGATAGCGAAACAATACAGATAATTAGTACTATAATAGCAGTTGTAACAGGGATGACTGTTGCTCTCTTTTTAGAGAGTATGAAGATATTCGCAGAAAAGAGTATTTTTGAAGCAATCGCATACGGTAAAGCTATGCGTATTGCTCTGCAAACCTCTATTTTAGTATTTGTAATTATTTTAGATTATCAATCGCTTAAACTAACAGGTAGTGTATTTGTAGATAAGGTATATACAAAAAATGTAAAATATGCAGAAGATACACTAACTAAAGCTAATAATGTTGCTCTAAGAGAAACTACAGAGCAAATAGATAGACTAAAAAAGCAATTAGATGGCGTAAAGGTAGATTGGGAGGCTATCTATAAAAACTCTAAGGGATATAGTGTATATACTGCTAAAATTGCTAAAGAGGAAAGATTAGCAAATAGTCCTAAACTAACAGAATTATCAAAGCAGAGCAACAAATGGGCTAAAAATCAAATTGCTATACACAAAGCTAAAGTAGATAGTTATAAAAAGAAACTAGAAGCCTTAGAGGTAAAAGCAAAAGATTTAGCAAAACAAAAAGAGAAAGCACAAAAAGAAGAGATAGAAAACAAAATTACATCTCTAACAAGTGCAGTATTAGCCAACTCTAAAAGCACAATAGATAAGCTAAATGCAGAAAAAGCAAAAGCAACCTCTCTAGCAAAAGAGAGAGAAGCGATTGTTACAAAATTGGCTTATGGTGTTGAATTTGTGTCAATTTTTCTTAGTTTAATAGTTGCATACAATAGTGGAAGCTTCTCTAAAGCTATGCGATTAGCGCAAGAAGAGCGAGAGAGAATTATGGAAGACGAGATTGCAACAGAGCTACATAAAGAGAAAATAAACCAATTTAAAGACTCTAATGGTTTAGAGCAAAGTACCGATAAACCAAACTTAGACCAAAGCCAGACCATAAAAGATATGTTTGCGCAGACCATAGGCGAAGAAGTAGACCAGAGCCAGACCGATTACAACCAAGAGCTATATGAATTAGCTCTAACTATTAGAGAGGGCAATAAACACCCTAATAGAGAGAACTTAAAATCTATTGCAAAAGCACATAATTTAGACACAACTTTATGGACCGAGAAATACCGAGATTATGTAGCAGATATGCAAAGTAGAGGGCTACTTGAAAAAGTGGGTAGAGAATTAAGATTTAAAGAGGGCGTAGATGAAGTGGCTTAGTTTTTTTAGAAGACAACCCCCAAAACCCTTATTGTCTAAGATATATATAGATAAAACAGAGGGTTTGGAGTTTATCTATTATACAGACAAAAATCAAGGTGCGGTGCTTTATTGGCTTAGAGACAAGCTTAATAATGGGAAAATAAACGCAAATATTTATTTTGCAATCTGCAATAATGATATATGCGTTTTTGATGCAAAAACAAGAGCTAAAAAGATTATTCCAAAGGATAAAGTTATAGTTTTATCCTTTGGAAAAGTAGAGATAGTTGATAAGAGGTGTTTAGAGTTGCTGTATGGCAAATCTATAGCAAAATTATAAAAGTTGCCCCTACCCTACCGCTTTGTTTTATATAAAAAACAGTTGGTTTAAACGGTTAGACCATAAACCAACTAAAGACAAACCAAACGGACGATACGCAGAGCAGGGCGTTTGCGCTTGATTTGGGGTTGGACGGATAGAAATAAGTAAGGAGTGAAAAATGAAAAAGATAGTATTGATAATTAGTCTAAGCATTCTTAGTTTTGCTAATAATTGCAGGGTAGATATAAAAGATTTATCTGCTTTTAGTAAAGTTTGCATTAGCAACGATTTGTATATTTTGTTTTCTACTTTTAAAAAAGGAGGGCTTACAAATACAGGATATAAATGTAAGTGTATTGTAGATAAAGTTAATTATGTTGGTATTAAAACTTATAAGATAAAAATTATAAAAAAGATTAATAAAAAGTTAGAGGTAAAAAATGAGTATAATAAAATATCTAAATAATTTTAATAAAAAAGCTAATATTAAAACTACTAAGGAGTTAGCAAAAGTTTTAAAAGCTGGATATCCCAATCTAAGAGGCATATACGCAGGGCATAGAGCAGGGGAGCGAATGGCATTAAGAATTATTGATGCTTCTAAGCTCCGTTTCTATGACTTAAACGAGATATTTAATAATACACCTAAAAAAAGGTGTATAGAGTGCAAACATAGCTTTATATATGAGCCTACTGACGCTTTAAAATGCAAACTGCACAATCTTTCTTTAAAATTAGAAGATACAAATAAAAGTAAAGAGTGCAGAAATTGGAGTGAGGATAAAGAATATGAAAAAAATGTCTAAAGATAGAGATCATTTGCTCGACATTTTTAAATCAAGAGTAGGGCTAGAACAAAGAAAAGATATGGCAAGGGCAATAAATATTAGCATAAATTCATTGTACTATGCAAGTGATGATTTAATTATTGCCAAAATGGTAAAATATCTTGTGAAAAATGGGTATTCTGCTGATGCTTTTTTAAAAGAGTATTATAATTTAAAAGGCGCTTTGAAAGATACTAAAGTCAAGGTGATTGAAAAGGTTGTATATAAAGAAAAAATATTATATAAAAAAGTAGCTCCTCCTTCAATCACCCCAATCAAAACACTTGATTTTAATGAGATAACAGAGAGGATAAAAGATATTATATCCCATGAAGTAAAAGCAACTAAAGTTCTTGATAAAAATGTGGCAGAAAAGTTAGGAATATCACAAGCTACTTTTGCAACAATAAAACAAAGAGGGAATATCCCATGTAAGCAAATAATAAAATTTTGCGCCAAGAGAAAAATAAATATAAATTGGTTATTTTTTGGGCAAAGTAAAAAAGATTTAATAGAGATTAATTATAACATTACTTAGAGCCAAGGGGGTAAGGCTCTAATGTGGCTACTCATTTTATAGGAGGAGAAAATGAAATAACTTTTGTGGTCGGTATCAAAACCACAAGTAATTATAGCATATTTATTTTAATGTTTCCCAAATTTCGCCCTTATACATATAACCGTAAACATCTGGCTCTTTAAATAGTCCTTTGCCGTTTTCTTTTTTAAGCCCAAAATTATTATACATAAAACCAGCTGATTTAACTTCTACTATATCGCCCTCTTGAAAGTCGCTACACTCTAAGGCTTTTACTAATTTTAGTTTAGTTCCAATTTTATGCTTAATTCGTTTTTGTTCTTGTTTTGCCATTATTCTTCCTTTAAGTAGCTATAAATTCTAATAGTAGTTTGAATACGCTCTTTTTTTTCTTTTTTTGGCAGTCCTCTATTGATAATATTAGTTACGCATTTTGTAGATCTACACTCATACATTTTGTATAAATCCCAAAATGCAAATGCAGATATTATTGCTCCAAAATAGCTATTTAATAAACTATCGTATATCTCGCCATTTTCATTAAAAGGCTCTAAGCCTAACTTGTTTCTTATGTGTTGCCAGATTTTTATAGTATTGTATCTGCCCGTTATTTGAAAGCACCCAAACCCTCTATATCTCCACCCATCAATCGGTTTTTTATTGCCTAAAACTTTTGCCTTTTTGCCTTTACCATACCATTCCATAGCAATAAATTTTCGCTTTTCTAAGCCTTTTAAACTCATAGCTCTAATTAGTAGCTGATTGTTATTTCTAAATATTTTACTAAATCTCTTTAATTGTTTAGCTTTATAATTTAGGTTTTCTCTTAATCTAGGTTTGCCATTTTTTTTGAAAGCAATTTCGTGATAGCACATAGAGAGAAATCTTGCTAATTGCTTTTTTGTTTTTATGTTGAAAGTATCTCCATATTGCATAAGCAATCTTTGCAACTCTTCTAAAAACTCAATATCTATATTTTTGTGCCTAAAAACATTTTTAAGTGTCTTAATTGATACTTGCATAATCTACCTCAACTTTAATTATTGTGCGTCCTTTGTCTTGCTCTGCGCCTACTATGGCTATATCTATACCATTGCTGACTGTTAAGCTTGTTTTATCTTCTTGATAAGATCTAACTACCTGTTGAAAATAAACCCCATCTAAATATTTGCCAAATTGATTTATTACACTATAAGTCATTTAGATACCTCTCAAGCACATCTATAAAAACTTTCTGCTTTTCTTTACTAAATCTATCCAAAAAGAATAAATCTATTTCATCGCCTTTACTAAAAGTTAGAATAATATCATCTATTGTGCCACGCTCTTTTATTTTTGCTGTTGCTTCCTCTTTGCTACCTACAAATAAAAAATCATCATTTGCATTTAGTAAAATTACTGCATCTTTAGTTGCTTTCATTGTTCTACCTTTGTGTATTTAAAAGATAAATTATATCTATCTATTTGTTTATCATATAGTTTTATGACACCTCTTAGTAACTTAATATACTCTTTGTATGTATCTTCATCATCTTTATATACCCTTATAGTTACTGGTGCTGGTGGTTTGATTTTTTTAAACTCGAAAGGTTTATTTTTAATATAGATAACTTTTTCACTACACCCACTAAATAGTAACGCTAGTGTAATTATTAACATCATCTTTTTTAACATTTGTTTCCTTTTCATTGAATTTGTCTATTTCGTTTTGCAATGCTTCTACATCTTGTTTGTTTTCATCTTCTAAAACTTTTATAGCTACATCTTGTGATTTTGCTTCACCTTTTGCTTTTTCATTTTGAAGCTCTGTTTCTAATTTCTCGTTTTTATAGCTTAAATATTTTAAGCCTAACAATAATACACCTATCAAAGCCCCACCAAAAGCTAATAAGTAATCTTTTATTTTGCCAAACACTCTAACTCCTTTTGTAAAATAATTGTTCGTTACTAGGTTTTGTAATTGCCCTAATTACTGCAAAAAATAATAATATCATAATTATTATATATTTTAAATTCATATCTATATTATCTAATACTAAAACTGCACTAGCTACAATAAATATCATAGTAGATATAGATTTTCGCCATAATTTAAAATACAAAGAGAAAATTAATAACATTATGCAAAATGTTGTAAATAGCTGATGTATATTAATCATTTTAATACCCTCTCAATTACCTTTTTAAGAGCTTCTGTAATTGTTGGCATTAAAGAAGCTATTGTGAAACTTGTAAATGTTGCTAATGCTATTGAAATCTCCGGAATATCTACTTTGTATTTTGTTTTTACATAATAATTTAGCCCTGCTATCACCATAGGCATTGTTACACTAGATAATAGTGTGTGCCTAAGTAATTCACTTATACCTTGTTTCTTGCTCCATTCTGGATTTGCGTGTGTTAGTGCGTAAAACCAGCTTAATAACCCTATTATAAAACCAGCTAATGCAACTGTGATATAGTTATGGTCTAGTGCTACATAAGCCCCTGTTGCACTTGCTACGCTTACTGCTATTGCTTTGTTTTCTACCATATTTACTCCATTTTATATTTTACTTTATAAATACCAAAAGACTCCAATACTCCTGATATTTTACCATAACCATTTTGTTCTTCTACCTCTACTTGTAACATAGCACTTGTTAAATACCAATCTGCTGGATTACTCCCATAAGCATAGCCATCTTTTTTAAGTTGTTTTAAAATATTTATCATATTTTCATATGTTATTAAAACTCTTTTAAATTCTTTAGGTCTAGTTTCTGTATTAAGAGTGCTAAATGGTAGGGAACTTTTACTATCAAAAGTGCAATATTTA
>Ga0256843_1002706_pt1 | contig 12768 bp, 9 predicted proteins | sample AlvinellametaG_FD_191572 | JGI IMG/M metagenome (GOLD analysis project Ga0256843, IMG submission 191572) | Pompeii worm associated microbial communities from hydrothermal vent at the East Pacific Rise, Pacific Ocean - Alvinella | ecosystem: Host-associated > Annelida > Integument > Unclassified ... | reverse complement strand
AAACGCCACTAGCCCTGAACCTGCAGGGAATGAAATACCCATAGGGAATCTTGTATGTGAGTCCCCACCTGTTCCTAATGTATCAGGAAGAATCATTCTATTAAGCCATGAGTGGATAACACCGTCTCCCGGTCTTAGTGCAACACCGCCTCTGCTTGTAATAAACGCAGGAAGAGTGTGGTGCAGTTTGATATCCGCAGGTTTTGGATAAGCTGCTGTGTGACAGAAACTCTGCATTACTAGGTCTGCATTAAATCCAAGTGCCGCAAGCTCTTTGATTTCGTCTCTTGTCATTGCGCCTGTAGTATCCTGGCTACCTACTGTCGCACATGTAGGTTCAACATACATACCCGGTCTAACGCCTTCCATTCCGCATGCTTTACCGATGATTTTTTGAGCAAGCGTATAACCTACACCTTTTTTGTCTTCCGGCTGTTCTGGTTTTGTGAAAATATCTGTATCAGGATTTAAACCAAGTGATTCTCTTGCTTTTTTAGTCAGGTTTTTACCGATGATTAGCGGAACCCTACCGCCTGCTTGTACTTCATCAGGTAGAGTGTTTGGTTTAAGTTTAAATTCACTAACAACTTCACCGTTTTTAAGGATTTTGCCTTCATACGGTCTGATTTCGATAACATCGCCTGTTTCAAGGTTTTCAACAGGTGCTTCGATTGGAAGCGCTCCCGCATCTTCACACGTGTTGAAGAAAATAGGTGCGATAACACCGCCGATTACGATACCGCCTCTTTTTTTGTTCGGAACGTAAGGGATTTCTTCACCGATGTGCCAGATTACAGAGTTTGCTGCAGATTTTCTTGAACTTCCGGTACCTACAACGTCACCTACGAATGCTACAGGATGGCCTGTTTTTTTAAGCTCTTCGATAGTTTCAAGAGCGTTAGGCATTTTAGCTTTTAGCATTGATGTTGCGTGAAGAGGAATATCACTTCTAGTAAACGCTTCGCTGGCAGGTGAAAGGTCGTCTGTGTTTGTTTCTCCAGGTACTTTAAATACTACCGCTTTAATGCTTTCAGGAAGTTTCGGTTTAGTAGTAAACCATTCAGCGTTTGCCCAGCTTTCAAGTACTTCTTTTGCGTATTTGTTTCCGGCTTTAGCCAAATCTTCAACATCGTGGAATGCGTCGTAAACAAGCAGAGTGTTTTTAAGCTGGTTTGCAGCGGTCTTTGCCACTTCTTCATCTTCGTGGCTCAGTGCATCGATTAGAGGTTTGACATTATATCCTCCAAGCATGGTTCCCAGGATTTCAACAGCTCTTTTTTTAGAAATAACAGGAGATGAAGTTTTGCCCTGAACTATATCATTTAAAAATGCCGCTTTTACGTATGCCGCGTCGTCAACACCCGGGTTGATGTGATTTAAGAAAAGGTCCATTAAATATTCTTCTTCAACAATAGGAACCTGTTTTAAAAGTTCAACGAGTTCCGCAGTCTGCTCTGCAGTTAAAGGCAGTGGAGGAATTCCAAGTTTTGCTCTCTCTTCAGTATGTTTTTTGTATTCTTCAATGAAACTCATGAGAATCCTTTTTTGTTTGAATTATAACGCTTATTTTTACAAATAGTTACAGTTTAAAATATTTTATTTAAACATATGTGTGAAAAAGTAACACCGTTTTTTTGATATAATTTTAATTAAAAAGGAAACAGGTGGATTTTAAAAAAATAGCAAGAGAAGTGCTTGAAATAGAAGCAAACGAACTTTTAAACGCAACTGTTGAGGGAATAGAAAAAGCTGTAGAAATCGCATATAATACTAAAGGCAAACTAATCGTAACGGGAGTAGGTAAATCCGGGCTTATAGGTTCTAAAATTGCTGCCACACTGGCGAGTACGGGGACTCCTAGTTTCTTTTTACATCCAACTGAAGCTTTGCACGGCGATCTTGGTATGATTACCAAAGACGATTCGGTACTTGCTATCAGCTATTCGGGTGAAAGCGAAGAGCTTATAAAAATTTTGCCTCATATTAAAAGATTCGAAGTGCCTTTAATAGCCATGACCGGAAGAGAGGATTCTACGCTTGCAAGGTATGCCGATGTTGTTTTAAATATTCACGTAAATAAAGAAGCCTGTCCTTTGAATATAGCTCCTACAAGCTCCACAACACTTACTCTTGCTATGGGTGACGCGCTTGCCGTATGCCTTATGAAAAAAAGAAACTTTACAAAAGAAGATTTCGCTTCGTTTCATCCGGGAGGGAGTCTTGGTAAAAAACTCTTTGTAAAAGTTAAGGATTTGATGAAAAAAGAATTCCCTGTTGCTGATGAAAACGATACGCTTCAAGAAGCTATTATTAAAATGACCGAAGGAAAACTCGGGCATGTTTTGTTTGTAGATAACGATAAAGTAAAAGCTATTTTAAGCGACGGGGACTTAAGAAGAGCTATGATGAGCGAAAAGTTTGATTTAAAAGAAAAAGCTATAAATTTTGCGACCCACAATCCAAAAACAATCAATAAAGAAGTTTTGGCCGCGGATGCGTTAAAATACATGGAAGACAATAAAATACAGTTTTTACCGGTAACTGATGAAAATGGAAAAATAGCCGGGGTTATACACATTCACGATTTGGTGGAAGCGGGAATTAAATAATAAGCGGATAAGTTGTGAAGTAGGTAAGTTGTAAAGTGGTGAAAATGGGGAAGAGATGGGGAAAAGAGCGGAAGAGTATGTGGATAGAAAAACAATAAAGGAAAAAAGTGAGATTAAATAAATTTATAAGTCATCATACGACTTACAGCAGAAGAGAAGCGGATAAGCTGATTTTTGACGGACGTGTCAAAGTTAACGGCGCGATAGTTAAAGAACCGGGCTTTGAAGTTGAAGAAGGCGACAAAGTTGCCGTTAACGGCAGACCCGTTAAAAAAAGCACCAAATATACGTGTATTGTTTACAATAAACCAAGAGGCGAACTAGTAACAAAAAAAGACGACAGGGGCAGAAAAACTATTTATGATTCTCTGCCGAAAAAATACAGACATTTTATACCTGTGGGAAGGCTGGACTTTAACAGTGAAGGGCTTTTAATATTAACGGATTCACCGAAAGTCGCGCATGCGCTTATGAATTCGGATCTGCCTAGGGTGTATAAACTGAAAATCAAAGGCGAAGTTACCGAAGACATGATAAAAGCCATGCAAGAAGGCGTTGAGGTCGGCGATGCCGGAGCGCATGAAGAGAGTAATATTAAAAAGATGGTTCTTAAGCCTTTTTTAAGTGCACAGATTATTAAAAACTCACCTAAATACTCTACGCTAAAAGTAGCAATTGGAGAGGGGAAAAACAGAGAACTTAGGAGGTTTTTTGCCAATTTCGGAAGCGAAGTGGTAGATCTTAAGAGGCTTTCTTACGGATGGGTGAGTCTTAATGCGCTTCCGACTGGGAAAACCAGGTATTTTGATAAAAAAGAATATAAACTTTTAAAAGACTTTTTACATAAAACGGATGAAAAAAACATTTCAAATAAAAAGGAGAAAGAATGCAGAAATTAACATTTAAAACGAATTACAAATCCGAAGTAATCGATATTACCGAAGATATTAAAGAAGCAGTTATCAAAAGCGGTGTAAAAAACGGAATAGTAACAGTTTTTTGCCCTCATTCAACTGCAAGCATAATTATTTTTGAAAAAAGCGACGCCACTTTAAGAAGGGATCTGCTTGGAATGCTTAAAGATGTCGTTCCATACAGAGACTATTCTCATTCAAATGCGAGAGCACATTTAAAAGCCGCTTTTTTAAGAAGTAATTTAACTCTTATAGTTGATAATGCAAAAGTGGTTTTAGGAGACTGGCAGGGGATATTTTTGGTTGAATTTGACGGGCCGAGGGAGAGAAAAGTATTAATTAAGGCGGTTAATGGTTAGTCCTGTGTTGATTGTAATTGTTTTACTTTTTATTGCACTCAGTTTTAATATTCCTTTTGCTAAATATAAAATACCTCCTATTATAGGATACATATTTACCGGAATAATTGTCAGCAATATTTTTGATATAGACAAACATACGATTGAAATAGTTGCTGAAATGGGAATTGTTTTTTTGATGTTTATGATAGGGCTCGAGTTTTCACCTGATAAACTGAAATCAATGAAAAAAGAGGTTTTTGGTTTTGGACTGGCCGAAATGACACTTGTGAGCGGATTTTTCGGGCTGTTTTTTTGGCTTGCATTAGGGCTTGATGTAAGGATAGCATTTATAGTCGGAAGCGCGATAGCGTTAAGTTCTACCGCAATAGTTTTGAAGCTTTTAAATGAAAACAGGGAAATTGCAAAACCTTACGGACGTATTTCCCTTGGGATTCTTCTTTTTCAGGATATTGCGGTTATTCCAATACTTATAGCGATATCTATTATCGTAAACAAAGATGCCGATTTAACTCAGCTTATTTTAAAAACGCTTGGTGGATTTGCGGCGCTAGGGGCTTTTATATGGGTATACGGGAAATATATCGCTCCGTTTGTAATTTCGCACGCCACAAAAACGAAATCTGATGAAATATTTATAGCAACCGTTCTTTTGGTAGTATTAACGGCTGCCGAAATTGCACATTTTTTTGGGCTTAGTTATTCTTTAGGGGCGTTTTTGGCAGGTATGATTTTGAGTGAAACAAAATATAAATATCAGATTGAAGCCGATCTTGTGCCTTTTAGAGATATTTTGCTCGGGGTGTTTTTTATATCTGTAGGTTTAATGGTAAATATACATTTCGTTATAAATAACATATTTACAATTTTAATAATGACGTTAGCGTTTATGTTTGCAAAAGCCGGAGTTATTTACATAATGCTTAAATATTTTGTAAAACATAACCGTATAGCTATCAAAACCGCTTTTACTCTTTCCCAGATAGGTGAGTTTGCTTTTGTAATTTTTGCTTTAATGAGTAAACATAATCTTGTTGAAAACGATCTATTACAAAAACTTGTTGTTGCTACGGTTATTTCTATGGTGCTTACTCCGTTTATTGTCAGGTATATTTATAAAATAGCGGATATTTTTGACAAAGATCTGCAGGATTTTGAAGAGTTTGAAATAGCCCCAGCAGAAGTTAAAGGTCATATTATCTTAATCGGATATGACAAAATTGGTCAAAGAGTTGCCAAAAAACTTACAAATGCCGGAATACCTTATGTGGCTATAGACAAGCAGATTGAAGAAGTAAAAAAAGGTCTTAAAAACGGGGATAACGTTATATTCGGAAATGCCGCGAATAAAAAAGTTCTTGAAAGTTTAAATATTGAAGACGCAAGCGCGGTAATTATAACAACCCAGAACGAAGATCATACGCATATGATAGTCGAAAACATACTGGATATTAACCCTAATTTGAATATAATTGTATTAACGGATTCTGATGTTGAAAAAGAATTTTATTCGAATCATAACGTTTATGTTATCGATAAAAGCAAAGAGTTGGCTCAAAAACTAATAGAATTATCGTTAAAATGTGATTTAAAGGAGAATTGATGATAAAAAAAGCTTTATTTCCGGCTGCAGGATACGGAACGAGATTTTTACCTGCTACTAAATCCGTACCAAAAGAGATGCTGCCTGTTGTAAACAAACCTCTGATTCATTACGGAATAATGGAGTGTATGAATGCAGGTATAAATGAAATAGGATTTGTTACCGGAAGAAACAAAAGAGCAATTGAAGATTATTTGGACTTTTCTCCGGAACTGGAAGAAAAAGTAAAAGACTCAAGCAAAGCCAAGCTTTTACATGAAACAAATGAGATGATACATAAATGTACATTTACATACGTTAGACAAAAAGAGATGCTCGGACTCGGACATGCGGTACTTACGGGAGAACCGTTAATCGGAAATAATCCGTTTGCCGTGGTGCTAGCCGATGATTTATGCGAGGGGGATGTACTTGCGCAAATGGTAAAACTTTATACTAAATTTAAATGTACTATTGTGGCTATTGAAGAAGTGCCGAAAGATGAAGTTAACAAATACGGCGTGATAGCCGGAAAAGAAATTGAAGACGGTGTTTATATGGTCGACGATATGGTAGAAAAGCCTGAAATTGACAAGGCCCCAAGTAATCTGGCGATAATAGGAAGATACATACTTACACCTGATATTTTTGATCTTTTAAGAATTACCAAACCTGGCAGAGGAGGAGAAATACAGCTGACGGACGCTTTGCTTAAACAGGCAAAAGAAGGTATGGTTATAGCATATAAATTTAAAGGAAAAAGATTTGACTGCGGAAGCGTAAAAGGGTTTATAGAGGCCACTAATTATTTTTATAACAAGGAATTTAAATAATGTGTGGGATTGTTGGGTGTACGGGAGTCAAAAATCCTCAAAAGTATCTTATTGAAGGACTTAAAGAGCTTGAATACAGGGGATATGACAGTTCCGGGATAGCAGTTATAGACGGAAACGAGCTAAAAATTATAAAAGCCGTAGGCAAACTGAAAAACCTTGAAAGAAAACTTGATCAGATAAAATTTAAAAACCCTAAAGTAGGAATAGGCCATACCAGATGGGCGACACACGGAAAACCGACAGAAATTAACGCACATCCTCAGACAGGAGCTTTCAGTGCCGTTGTACACAACGGAATTATTGAAAACTATCAGGAAATTAAAAAATATCTGGAAAATAAAAATATCAATTTCGTTTCACAAACCGATACCGAGGTTATCGTAAAACTTTTTGAATATTACTGCAACGGAGATCCTTTTGAAGCGTTTAAAAAAATGCTTCATAAAATTGAAGGAGCTTATGCAATTCTTCTTATTACCAAAAAAGAACCCGAAAAAATATTTTTTGCAAAAAAAGGCTCTCCTTTAATAGTGGCAAAAGACGGAGAAGGTATCTATTTTGCCTCTTCGGACGCCCCCCTTATAGGGCATGCTTCCCAGGCGCATTATCTGGATGACGGTGAATACGGTTATGTAAATAAAAATGAAATACATATTTTTAATAATGATATGATTGTTTCTCCGGCATTTAAAGATTTGCCGAGCGATAAAGAGTCTGCTAAAAAGCAGGGCTTCAGATTTTATATGGAAAAAGAGATATATGAACAGCATGAGGTGTTAAAAGAGACAGTTTTAGGAAGAAATACTGATGAAGGTATAAAATTTGACGAGCTAGAAAAAGAATTTTTTAGCGGTATAAACAATATTATTATTTCTGCATGCGGCACCAGTTATCATGCCGGACTGGTGGGAAAATATCTAATAGAAAGAAACGCAAAAATTAAAGTGGATGTAGAAGTTGCAAGCGAGCTTAGATATCGTGAGCCTCTTTTGACTAAAGATACTCTTTTTATAGTTATTTCACAATCGGGAGAAACAGCCGATACCCTTGAAACTCTTAAAATGGCAAAAGAGGCGGGACTTAAAACACTTGCGCTTTGCAATGTGGACAATTCTTCTATCGTAAGGGTTGCTGATAAAACAGTTCTGTTAAGGGCCGGAATAGAAAAGGGAGTTGCTTCCACCAAAGCATTTGCCACACAGGTAATGACTCTATGGATGCTTAGCAACTATTTAGGCGGAAAAAATGAGTTTGATGCCATAAACAGGGCAATTGAGGCCACAAAAGTTGACAGCGCTTTACATGAAAAAATCAAAAGACTTTCAAAAAGATACCTGCATGGGCACGGGTTTTTCTTTATAGGCAGGGATATATTTTTCCCTTTAGCGCTTGAAGGGGCTCTAAAACTTAAAGAAATAAGTTATATTCATGCAGAAGGATATCCGGCAGGAGAGATGAAACACGGTCCAATTGCACTTGCGGATCCAGAGCTTTTTGTGGTAGCATTATTAAGTAAAAACATTCTTTATGAAAAAACAAAAGCTAATATTGAAGAACTCGTTGCAAGAGATGCGACGGTTCTGACGATAGCAAGCGATTTTATTGAAATGACAGATGATTTTGTTAAAATAAACGATACGGATCATCCTATGATAGAGTTTTTTGAAATGATGGTTATTACTCAGCTTTTGGCTTTAGAAGTTGCCGTAAGGATGGGAAATGACGTGGATATGCCTAGGAATCTCGCCAAGTCCGTTACTGTTGAATGATGATTAAAGGGCGTTTTTGAAAAAAATTAGAAATGAAATGATAAAATCATTTATTTTATCAGGGGTAGGGTTATTAACTCTTCTTTTTATTTTATATAAATCTATATCGTCTTTTATTATTGAACAGGAAATACAAAAAGCAAGACTTCTTGCCCATACTTTATTATATACAAGAGAATATCTGGCAAAAGTTGCTCCGTTTGTAGAAGTTAAAAACAAAAAATTTCATCCTTTTTCTTTAACACCGGCTTACGCCGTCAGTCAAATAGCCAAAACAATACAAATGAAAGAGCATCTGTATGTCAAACAGACTTCAGATAAATATAGAGATCCTCAAAACAAACCGAACGAACATGAACTGACTGCCATTTATTATTTTAAATCTCATCCGAATGCAAAAGAATTTTTTCAAATTCACAGGGGTCACGAAAATATAAAGTCTGAACATCTGTTTTATGCATATCCTCTTAAAATCGACAGAAGCTGTTTAAAATGTCACGGGCCTAAAAAAGACATACCTAAACCGCTTCTTAATAAAATAGAAAAAATATATGGTGACAGGGCGTTTGGATATAAATTAGGACAGATAAGAGGAATTATTTCGATAAAAATACCTTTTAGTGAAATTAAGCATAAAGTAGATATACTGTTTTTAAAACTTTCACTGTTTTTGCTGTTTTTATATTTATTGGGAATTGTACTGTTTACCAGAATTAACAAACTTATATTTAAAGATATTGATAATATTAACGAATATTTACAAACAAAACTTGCAAAAAATATATACAGGCCTTTTAAGGCTAAGATGAATTTTTTTGAATTCGATATTATTAAAAAGGGTATAAATAGTGTAGTAAAATCATTAAAAAATTATCAAAAAACATTATATAAAAGTCTTTATTATAATGAGCTTACAGGTCTTCCTAACAGAAAAAAACTTATTGAAATTATAAAAAGGAAAAATTATCCTTTAATTCTTCTCGATATAGATTCATTTAAAGAAATAAATTATTTTTACGGTGAAGAGATAGCCAATAAACTTATTAAACAGGTTGCTGAAAGGTTAAGAGATTACCGTACTTTTCATATTAAAATAGATGAATTTGTAATACTGCAAAGGGAAAATATCAGTAAAGACGAAATTTACGAATTGACTAAAAACCTTATTAAAAAACTTGAAGAGCCTTATGATATAGATGATTATTCAATAATAGTTAAATTTAGGGCCGGAATTGCATATACTAAGCGTAATTTTATGAGAGCGCTTTCAGCACTGGATGCAACAAGAATATTAAATAAAGACATAGCTTTTTGCAGTGAAGCTGATCAAATCAGAGATTCTTATCAAGAACATTTGATTTGGCTTAAAAAACTTAAAATTGCAATTGAACATAATAAAATAATACCTTTTTATCAGCCTATATATGATCAAAACAGAAAAATCTGTAAATATGAGGCGTTGGTCAGACTTATTGATGAAGACGGAAATGTTATAAGCCCTTATTTCTTTTTAAATGTTGCTAAAAAATCAAGACTATATTTTGAAATAACAAAGCAGGTTATTGATAAATCTTTCAAAAAATTCGAAAAAAACGGTACAGAGTTTTCTGTGAATTTGAGCACACTTGATATGGAAAACGATAATATAAAAAATTTTATTATTCAAAAACTTAAAGGATTTAAAAATCCTAAAAAAATAAGTTTTGAGATCGTTGAAAGTGAAGATATTAAAAATTCTAAAAACGCTTATGAATTTATTCAGCAGTTAAAAAGTTTCGGATGTAAAATTTTAATAGACGATTTCGGAAGCGGATATGCAAATTTTGATTATCTTCTTTCTTTAGGTGCCGACGGATTGAAAATTGACGGCAGTCTTATTAAAAATATTTTAGAAGATAAAAATTCTCAAATTGTCGTAAATACCATAGTTAATTTCGCAAAAGAGGTTAATATGCAGGTGATTGCCGAGTTTGTTGAAAACGAAGAAATATTTGAATATTTAAAAAATCTCGGAATAGACTGTTTTCAGGGATATTATTTCTCTGAGCCTAAGGAAGATATAGAAATTTGATATAATTCAAATAAAAAAGGATAATTTATGTTTGAAAATCTTGTAGAAAACATACAAGGATATAAAAAGCCGTTTGCATTCGGTATTGCAAGGGTTGATTTCGGTCAGGTAAACCGTGAGAAGGTTCTTCAGGCCACATATCCTGTAATAAACTGGAATGAAAATTTCGGCAGTGCAGCCGTGTTTATAAGAAGTCTTTTTGAAAACGGCGTGGAAGTGGATTTTAATTCAAGCGAATTCGTAGCGGATGTTACAAAAGAATTTGTTGATACCGCACTTGAGCTGTTCGGAAAAGACTTAGTCGAAGAAGCAGAGGGAGACAAACATAAAAATATCCAGGTATTAAAAGTTTTAAAAGAAATATTTGATGATGAGGTTATGGATAATTACAGAATCTGCTTTTTATTTGAAGACGAAGCTCCTAAAAGCGTAGAAGCCGTATATTTAAAATTATATGCTCTTTCAACAAGAAAAGCGGCGCTGAGAAGCGTTAACTTAAACGGAGCTTTCGGTATACTTACTAACTGTGCATGGGTAGGAAACGTTCCTATCGAACTTGATTATTTAAGAGAAAACGAAATAGAATTAAAACTTAAAGACGCATATCCTGAAGTTGAATATGTAGATAAATTCCCAAGATTCCTTTCACATATCATACCTGACGATAATACAAGAATTTTAGATACTTCAAAAGTTAGAATGGGTGCCCAGCTTGCCGCGGGAACTACTGTTATGCCTGGGGCGAGTTATATCAACTTTAATGCAGGGACAGAAGGCCCTGTTATGGTTGAGGGTAGAATTTCTTCATCTGCCGTCGTAAAAGAAGGTGCCGATGTCGGTGGGGGAGCTTCTATTCTTGGAGTACTCAGCGGAACAAACGGCAACCCTATTACAATCGGAAGAAACACTCTTCTCGGAGCTAACAGCGTTACAGGTATACCTGTAGGGGACGGATGTATCGTAGATGCGGGTATTGCAGTACTTGAAGGAACTAAAATATGGATAAGCGAAGATGAATTTAATAAAATAAAAGAAGTTAATCCAGAATGGAAAGTAGGATATAAAGAATACTTTAAAGGCTTGGAACTTGCCGGATTAAACGGGATTCATTACAGATTTGACACTACAAAAGGCAAAATGGTAGCATTCAGAAGCAGAAGAGAAGTTAAATTAAACGAGGAGCTTCACTAAGCTTTTCCTTTTTTCAAGGATAAAACAAAATTTGTTTTTTATAAAAATTTGATATAATTTCAAACTTAAAAAATAAAGCGCTTAAATTATAATAAAGGAAACACAATGGCAAGAAAATGTGAAATTTGTGGTAAAGGTCCTCAGTTCGGGAACAGAGTGAGCCACTCAAACAAAAAAACAAGACATAAATTCAATCCTAACATTCAAAGCGTTAGAATCGAAATTAACGGAGTTAGCAGAAAAGTTAAAATTTGTACAAGCTGTCTTAGAAGCTTGAAAAAATCAGTATAAAGCTCCCCTCTCGGGGTCATTATGAATAAAGACTCTTTTTTAGAGGATTTTCTCAAAAAACTAGCTACTACACTTCACTGGCAAAGAAGTCCTAAACCTGAAGTTGATCTTTCTTCTGAATTATGGGGTGAATTAAAACCTTTCAGAATACCTGTTATTTTAACTATTTTAATAATGCTGTTCGGAACTTTGGGATATATCTGGATAGATAATTTTTCACTTTTAGATGCTATTTATCAAACGGGTATTACTTTTACAACGGTTGGATTTGGTGAAATTGCTCCTATATCACCTTTTGGAAGATTGTTTACGATATTTTTGATAGTTGCGGGATTTGCTGTATTTTCATATGCTGTAGGTATACTTGTTGACGTAATAAATAAAGGACGTTTAATCGCACTGTTTAAGGAGAATAGAATGCTTTATAAAATTGCAAGGCTTAAAAAACATATGGTTATATGCTATCACAATAACTATACGATAGAGTTAACCAGAGAACTCAGAAAAGCACATATACCTTTCGTTGTTATCGATAATAACGACAATCTGGAAGAAATTGCAAAAAAATATAAATATCCTTATTTTATTAATGCGGATCCCCATACAACCCTTGCAATAAAAAAAGCTCACTTAAGCAGTGCGAGAGGAGTAATTACACTTTCTAAAAGTGTTACGGATAATATAGCGGTAGTCAGCAGCGTAAGACTTTATGAAAAAGATTTGAAAAGAAATCCGTATTATATTCTGTCAGTGGCGAATTCCGATGAAGAAATAGAAAAACTTATGAGATTGGGGGCTGACGAAGTTCTTTCTCCTACCAAGTTAATAGCCAAAAGAATGACGGCAGTCACTGTTGATCCTGATGTTAAAAATATTCTCGAAGAGTTTGTGTATTCTGTAGATACGCCTTTGGATCTTGAAGAAATTACTGTCAGCAAGAAATCATGGGTTGCATATAAAAAATTAAAAGAAGTTCATTTAAGAGAGCTTTTTAATGTAACGGTTGTAGGGATTAAAGAAGAAAACGGTAAGTTTATACCGATACCTAAAGGCGACGTAGTTTTGAAACCTAATGATGTGCTGCTTGTAATAGGTACGGGAAAAGATATGCGTAAAGTCAGAAAAGTAATCAGAAGTTCAGTTAAA
>Ga0256843_1002704_pt1 | contig 12773 bp, 11 predicted proteins | sample AlvinellametaG_FD_191572 | JGI IMG/M metagenome (GOLD analysis project Ga0256843, IMG submission 191572) | Pompeii worm associated microbial communities from hydrothermal vent at the East Pacific Rise, Pacific Ocean - Alvinella | ecosystem: Host-associated > Annelida > Integument > Unclassified ... | reverse complement strand
ATATGATGCTCACACATAGAGTAAAACTCTATATCTCTTACTAAAACCATCTCATCATTGCTGGTAGTAAAAAGAGCTTCATTTAGTATCTCTTTGGGGTCTTGGTGGTACCCTTCTGTAAGAAACTGTAAAGCTTTTGTAACTCTTTTGGGAGTTTTTAGCAACCCTTCTCTGTTTGGGTCTTCTCCTAGTAATTCTAGTATCTTGGTAACGGCTTGTTCAAACTCTTGATCTTTGTCCATAGTAAACCTTTTTATCAATTCATAAAAGATATTGTAGCAAAATATTGATTTGGAATAAGATTTTTATCAAAATTTAGGTAAAATCACGAAATTTATTATACATTTAAAGGATTGTAGTGAAAGTTACAGTAAACAAAATAGATGATGCTAACATCGTTGTTAGTGGTGAGATCGAAAAAAGTGCTATCGACAAGATAGTTGACAGACTAGCTAAAGAGGCTGGTAAACAACTAAAAGTTGATGGTTTTAGACCAGGTAAAGTTCCTCCTCATATCGTAAAAAAACTTCATGGTGAACAGCTTACTCAGGATGCTGAAGGTGAAGCTTTAAGAGAGTTGATGAATGAAGGTCTTAAAGAGGCTGGTGTAGAAGCATCTGATATGATAGGTGAGCCTATCTTTAAGAAGTTTGATAAAAAAGATGACAAGATAGAAGTAGAGCTTGAGATATCTTTACAGCCAAAATTTGAAGCTGAAGGTTATAAAGATGTATTGCCATCGTTTGAAAAGCCAGAAGTTGATGATAAAGAGGTTGATGAGAGGATAGAAGAGTTGGCAAAACAGTCAGCACCACTTGAAAAAATCAAAAGAAAAAGAATGGTTAGAGATGGTGATACAGTTATCATCGACTTTGAAGGTTTTGTTGATGGTGTTGCATTTGAAGGTGGAAAAGCTGAGAAGTATGCACTTAAGATTGGTTCAGGTTCATTTATCCCAGGATTTGAAGATCAAATCATTGGTATGAAATATGATGAAGAGAAAACTATCACTGTTAAATTCCCAGAAGAGTATCAATCTAAAGATTTGGCAGGGAAAGATGCTGAGTTCAAAGTAAAACTACACGAAATCCAAGAGCAGGTAGTACCAGAGATTGATGATGAGTTAGCTAAAAAAATCACAGGTGATGACAAAGCTACACTAGAAGATCTCAAAAAAAGAATCAAAGATCAAATCCAAAATGAAAAAATAGCTAAACTTTACCAAGATGAGTTGAAGCCAAAAGTTATAGAAGCTTTAGTTGAACATTTTGACTTTGCATTGCCAAACAATATCGTAGAGCAAGAGATAGATGCAAAAGTAAATGAAAAAGCTAGAACAATGACTCAAGAAGAGTTAAATGAGTATAAAGAAAACCCAAGTAAAGTTGATGAGCTTAGAGAAGAGCTTAGAGACGAAGCTATGAAGTCTGTAAAAGCTACATTTATAGTAGATGCATTGGCTAAAAAAGAGGGTATTAAAGTAGAAGATTCTGAAGTAAGCCAAGCACTTTATTATGAAGCATTGATGAGTGGTCAAGACCCACAACAAATCATTGAATATTATCAAAAAAATAACCTTCTACCAGCTATCAAAATGGGTATGATAGAAGATAAACTATTTGGTAAACTTCTAGGGCTAGATGCCTAATCTTCAGATGGGGACTACCCCATCTTTAACCTACTTTATTATATTATTACTATTATTTAATTATTTTACAAAAAAGGTACATTTATGAGTTATATCCCTTATGTTATAGAGCAAACAGGTCGTGGAGAGAGAAGTTATGATATCTACTCAAGACTTCTAAAAGATAGAATCATCATGTTAAGTGGAGAGGTCAATGATGCTGTAGCTTCATCTATAGTAGCACAGATGTTGTTTTTGGAAGCACAAGACCCAGATAAAGATATATACTTTTATATCAACTCACCAGGTGGAGTAGTAACTGCTGGGCTTTCTATGTATGATACTATGAACTATATCAAGCCAGATATCGTTACTATCTGTATAGGTCAAGCAGCATCTATGGGTGCATTTTTACTCTCTTCAGGGGCTAAAGGCAAAAGGTATGCACTTCCACATGCTAGGATAATGATACACCAACCATCAGGTGGAGCGCAAGGACAATCAACAGATATCCAAATCCAAGCACAAGAGATACAAAGACTCAAAGATATGCTCAACAAAATCATGGCAAAAAACTGTGGTAAAAAGACAAAACAGCTTGAAAAAGATACAGAAAGAGATAACTTTATGTCAGCAAAAGAGGCTATGGAGTATGGTCTTATAGATAAAGTTCTTGAAAAAAGTGAATAAGAGGTAGATATGGTTAGAGATATAGTTGTATATCCAGATAAAAGATTGAAGCTTGTATCCAAAGAGATAACAAGCTTTGATAATGAACTACATACACTACTAGATGATATGTATGATACTATGATAGCCAAAGGTGGAGTAGGCTTAGCAGCTATTCAAATAGGTGTGGATAAACAAGCCCTCATCATCAATATACCAGATGACAATGCACCAGAAGATGCTCAACAACCAAAAGAAAATACACTAGAGATGATAAACCCTGTTATACTAGAAGCTGATGGTACAGAAAAGTCCCAAGAGGGTTGCCTCTCAGTACCAGGGGTATATGAAGATGTAACTAGAGCCAAGCATGTAGTAGTGAAGTATTTTGATAGAAATGGTGAAGAACATACCATAGAAGATGATGGTTTTTTAGCAGTAGCTATGCAACACGAGATGGATCATCTAAATGGTAAACTATTTATCGAAAAACTCTCTATCATCAAACGAAAAAAGTTTGAAAAAGAGTGGAAAAAAAGAGCAAAAGCTAAAAGATAGCTCTTTTTTTCATATAGCTAAAGTTTTTGCACTCTCTATAAGCTGAAAATACCCTATAATCATCTCAAAACATATTCTCCACATAATCTCCATAAAAACAAAACAAAATACCATACACGATATAGAGATGTTTTTCTCTTTTTGGTTTAGTTTATCAAATATAGCCATAGCACTTTTATGCATATATCCAAATAGTTTAAAGTTGTCTATGAGATATTTGTAGTTGTATAGTATCAATACAGGGATAAATACAGCACCTATGTAGTAAAACAGTATAAAAAAGTCGATAGCTATGAAGCTTTTGAAAGTTAAAAAATTTATCATAAACTATTATATAAACAAATAGCTTAGATTTCAAATTTGTATGTTACAATATGTAAAACTTAAGTGAAGGAAAAGTGATGAAAAAGATAGTTATAAGTGCCATAGTATCAAGTGCTTTAATGTTAAGTGTAACAGGATGTGGAGATAACAACTCCAAATCTAATGCAACAGTAACAAAACAAGAGAAAAAAGTATCTATAGAAGATAGAAAAAAGGCTTTTAACAAAAAGATAGAGTCTTATAAAGAGTATGGGTTTGATATCAATCAAACATCACCAAAAAGCTATCTTCTAACAGTAAAAGAGCCTAAAAAGAGTGTTGAACTTTTTTTGAAAATCTTTAGTCTTAACCTATCAGTTGATGAGAGTGACAAACAAGATTTAGAGAAGTTGTTAGATGGTTCAAGATTTAGTGTGGATGTTGATTGGGATAAGTATGTATCTAACCAAAAAGATAGTGTAGAGGTCAATGCTTTGGGTAAAGATAGTGATGTCTCTTCTGATCCTATAGCTAAGATGTTACAAGAGAAAAAAGTAGGGGCTTATTTGACATATAATGGCAATGATGAGCTTAAAAAGATAGACTTTAAAGATATAGATGATGTGCTTAAAAATGGTAACGAAAAAGCTCATATCAAACTATCAAATGCCTTTGTAGATGTAGAAAAAGCACCAACTTCAAACTCTACACAAAGAAAGTACACTATAAATGGTGGAGAGTTCAATATAGAGTTTACAGATGAGCTTAACACAACAACATCTATGGGGTACAAAAACTTAAAATGTGATATAGATAAGTCAAATGCCTATCTAGGAGAGCAAGAGTGTAAAATACCAACTATCTCTATCAGTATGGATAAAGGAAGTAAAGAACAGATAGATATAACTATGAGTGATACAGAGTATAGCTATAAAGCAGTATCTAAGAACAATAAAGTAAATGAAGACTTGTCATTTAGTATCAAAGCTATAGATACAAACAACAATATGCATCTAAAAGGTTTGAAGTTTTCAGGTCTGTTTGCCAATATGGATGAAGCAGTGATAAAAGAGTATATGACTATACTAGAGTCTCCATCAAAAGATAACAAAAAAGATATGGCAAAACTCTTATCTCTAGCAGGTAAGATGTATCAAAATGGTGTAACTTTGAAGTATGATACAGCTGTAGATAGTATAGATATCAACTCTGATGAGATAAACTTTGCACTTAGTGGGTATAGTGGACATGGAGAGGGTGCATTGGATAAAAATATCAATTATGATGAAAAATCAGTTATTAAAAGCTTGGTTATCTCTGATGCAACAAACAAAAACAATAAGTTTGAAGTTGATAACTTTAGATTTGGTTATGGTATAAGTGATATGTATAACTTTATCCCAAAAATGATGGATATTTTAAGTGTGGCTAGTACCGAAACAAATACTACAAAGATAGATAATGTAGTACAAAAAGATGGTTTAGAAACGGCACAAAAGCTAGTTAATCAAGGATTTGGCATACATATCAAACCACTAGGTATGGATAAAGCATACTTTAGTGACAGAGGAGATAGTATATCTGTTGGTAAAAGTGACTTTGAATTGGATGTGAGATTGCTTCAAAATCAAGTTAAAGTAGATATAAATAACCCTATGATGCCTATGATGTTGCTTTCTTATCTCAAAGCTGATGGTAAGTTGGTTATACCTATCAAAGATTTGCAAACACTATCTAAAAGACCAGAGTTTGCAATGCTTGGTATGCTTATGATGATGGCAAAGATAGAGGGTGAAAATGCAGTATTTGTTCTCAAGTATGAAAATGGAAAACTACTAGTAAACAATCAGCCAGTGATGTAAAATATGACAATTTGACATATTTTTGGAACTTTTTCCAAAAGTGTGTCATAATACTTCTATGGAAACTAGAGAAGAACTTATAGAAGAAAAAAAAGAATCAAATATACTCAACACACTCAATTGTGCCTCACTAGATGGCATAAAGGCCAAAGTTATCAGTGTAGAGGCTACTTTTACAAAAGGTTTACCTGGATTTGCTGTAGTAGGATTGGCTAGTAGTGATATCCAAGAAGCCAAAGAGAGAGTCAAATCAGCACTCCTTACCAATAATTTTACATTCCCACCACTTAAAATCACAGTCAATTTAAGCCCATCAGATATTCGTAAAAGTGGAAGTCATTTTGATTTGTCTTTGGCACTACTCATAGCACTCAATGATACTACTATAGATGAAGATGGACTGTATGTATTTGGAGAGCTTGGTCTTGATGGTAGGGTGAAGTCAAGTTCTATGCTTTTTCCTATCATACTATCACTCAAAGAACAAAATCTTATCAAAAGAGCCATAGTTCCTAAAGAGGCTATAGAGTATCTATCTTTTATATCAGGAGTTGATTTTATAGCTGTAGAAACACTACTAGAGGCTATAGATGTTATTAGATATAAAAAGTTTCAAGCCAATACACAAAGATTTGAGTATAAGGCGAAGAGTTTTGATATAGATGGCAAAAGATACTATTATGAGAAGAATTATCCAAGTGATTTTAGTGATGTTAAAGGACAAGTAGTTGCAAAAAGAGCAGCACTTATAGCTTCTGCTGGTATGCATAACTTTTTGATGGAGGGTAATCCTGGATGTGGTAAAAGTATGATATCCAAAAGGCTTCAGTATATCTTGCCACCACTATCTGAAGAGGAGATACTATCTATTGCTAAACATCAGTTTTTAGATGGAGTAGTGCCTGATTTTAGAGCTTTGAGACCTATGCGTTCTCCTCATCATACTGCTACTAGTGCATCTATTTTTGGTGGAGGTTCAGTTAGTGCCAAGATAGGTGAAGTAGCCCTAGCACACTATGGGGTACTTTTTTTTGATGAGTTGCCACACTTTTCTAAAAATGTATTAGAAGCACTAAGAGAGCCTTTGCAAGATAGAAAGGTACATATAGCTAGAGTCAATGCCAAAGTTGAGTATGATGCAGACATCATGTTCATCTCAGCCCAAAATCCTTGTCCATGTGGGAACTTGCTATCAAAAACAAAAGAGTGTAGATGCTCAGAAGCTGATATCAAAAGATACAAAAATAAGCTATCAGATCCATTTTTAGATAGGATAGATATCTTTGTGGTTATGCAAGAGGTGAGTACTCAAGATAGTGCTGATATAACTTCTAAGCAGATGCATACGATGGTGATAGATGCCTTTAAGATGCAAAAACAAAGAGGACAACAAAGACTTAATGGTAAGCTAAAAGAGGATGAGATAGATAGATATTGTATCTTGAGTAAAGAAGCACAAGTGGTTTTAGAAAATGCTATATCGAGATTTGGTTTATCACATAGGAGTATAGCCTCTATCAAAAAAGTAGCTAGAACTATAGCAGATTTAAATCATCATACAGATATAGAAAAAAAAGATATTTTAGAAGCATTAAGTTACAGAAGAAGAGTATAAATCAAAAAATTTGATAGTATTTAGAAAGTTGAACTATTTTTTTGATATAATTTTGGCTATTAACTAAAAAAGAAGATTTTATGAAACTAACACTTCGTCAATTAGAGATATTTTTAAATGTAGTTAAGTTTGGACACTTGACTAATGTAGCCAAAGATATGAAATTAAGTCAATCAGCTGTTTCTATGTCCATAAAAGAGTTAGAAGCTATCATAGGCAAACCACTCTTTGATAGGATAAACAAAAAACTTGTACTTAATGAGATGGGAAGAGCCTTTTATAAAGAGATAGACCCACTATTTAAAAAGCTAAAAGATATCGAGTATGAGTTTCAAAATGCTGAAAATAAAGGGATGATAAGAGTAGGGGCTAGCACAACGATAGTGGACTATCTGATGCCATCTATCATATGTAGCTATATGAACCTATATCCTGATGTCAAAATTACACTCAAAGAGGGCAATACCCAAAAGATAAAAGAGCTGATAAAAAAAGGTGAGATAGATATAGGATTTGTAGAAGGGTTTGTATCTGATAGTGAGATTATCAAAGAGAAGATAGGTATAGATGAACTTATCATAGTAACTTCACACAAAGAGATGGCAAAACCGTGCAATATCGAAGATTTGGCACAAAAACGCTGGGTTCTTAGAGAAGAAGGTTCTGGTACTAGGGAAGTGTTTTTAGACTATATAAAGGGCAAAACAGAGCCTTTAAATGTATTTTTTGAGTTGGGTCATACAGAATCTATCAAAAGTATATTACAAAACCGAGAGTGTCTAAGCTGTATATCTAAAATAGCAGTGCAAAAAGAGTTAGACAATGGTACTTTATTTCAGGTAAAAGTTAGAAAATTTGATTGTAAACGAGAGTTTTTGATGATATACCACAAAGATAAGTACAAAAGTGTACTTTTTGATAAATTTATCTATTTTGCCAAAAAACTTATGACTCAGATGATGGTTGCACAATCTTAGTGTGCCACTCACTAAGAGTCTTTTCAAATCCTATATCTTTACTTTGATAAAACTTCAATGCCTTATCCATATATATTTGTGATACAAATCCACCAAAATCATGTGGATATAGATACTCTTTGGAGTGGTTTATCAAGTGTTTTGGGATAGGGTGGTTTGGATTGTTTTTGACATACTTTAAAGCTTGATTTATCGCACTGTATGCTGAGTTGGATTTGGGTGAAGATGCTAGATATACTACAAGCTGAGAGAGGGTTATCCTAGCTTCAGGAAATCCTATGTGTTGTACTATATTTAGAGTAGAGGAGGCTAGATTTAGTGCATTTGGGTTTGCATTGCCTATATCTTCACTAGCTAGTATAGCAAGTCGTCTAGCGATAAACTCAGCACTCTCTCCACCCTCTATAAGTCTAGCAAGATAGTAAAGGGATGCATCTATATCACTACCACGGATACTCTTTATCATAGCAGATATCACTTCATAGTGTTCATTTGATTCACTAGTACCATTTTGCAAAGCATTTGGACGGATAGCTTTTAGAGTAGGGGTATCTATAGGGTTGGATATCTTAGAAGCACTATCTAGTAGGTTTAACATAGCTCTTGCATCTCCACTGCTTGAGTGTATGAGATATCTTTTGGCATCATCCTCTATGGATATATTCTCACTTTGACATACTCTATCAAGAAGCTTTTCTAACTCCTCAAACTCTATAGCTTTTAACTCAAAGAGATGTGAGCGTGATCTCATAGCAGATGTTAGAGTATAGTAGGGGTTTTGAGTGGATGCTCCTATGATGATGGCTTGGTTGTTTTCCATATAAGGCAAAAGAACCTCTTGTTGGTTTTTGCTAAGTCTATGAACCTCATCTATGAAGATGAGAGGCTTTTGGAGTGCATTTTTGTAGCTTTTGAGTATATTTCTAAGCTCTTCTATCTTGAAAGATGTGGCATTTAGCTCAAAAAATGGCATATCAAGCTCTAAGGCTATGATACGAGATAGTGTAGTTTTGCCACATCCTGCAGGTCCATAAAAAAAGCTGTGAGTTAGAGATGATGACTTTATCATCTTCTGTAAAATACCATCTTTTCCTACAAGATGGCTCTGTCCTACTATATCATCTAAACGAGTAGGGCGATAAGTATAAGCTAGAGACAACTATATATCCTCAAAGTCTGTATCTTCTTGTTTTTTTGCTTTTGCTTCTTGTTTTTTGTACTTGCGATACTCTTTTAAAAACTTGTGCAAATCATCATACTCTCTGCGAGTAAAGTATCTAGTTTTGTTGGTTGGTAGGTTGTTTAGTTCTATCCCTCCATAAGCTACTCTTTTAAGATCTAGCACATTTGCATCAAAATGTCCAAAAAAGCGTCTTAATTCGCGATTTTTACCTTCCATGATACCAACCCTTAGCTTGGTATAGTTTTTGCCTTGTGAGCGAACCTCGAAGTAACTAAAAGGTGCAAACTCCATACTAGTGATGTTTGATTTCTCATGAGCACCTTTTGAAGCATCTTCTAGTACCAAACCTTCTTGCATAGCTGTTATCATCTCAGAAGTGATAGGTTTGTCTATCTTTATGTTATATATCCGTTGAAGAGGTGCTTCCATCATAGCCGTTGCCACTTCAGGAGAATCTGTCATGATAAGCAACCCTTCCGATGCAAAGTCAAGCCTTCCTACTGGGATAAAGTGTCTAAATTTACCTGGTAGTTTGTGATATATCGTAGCTCTGCCTCTATCATCTTTTTTGGTTACTAGTACACCTTTTGGTTTGTTGTAAACTATGACAGTTATCTCTTTGCGAGGTTTGATGACTCTTCCTTTTACTATGACAAGATCGCCATCTTTGACATCATATGAGAAGTCTGTAAGTGTTTTTTTGTTGATACTGACCAAACCATCTTCTATCAGTTTGTCAGCCTCACGGCGAGAGTATTTGCTATGGTGAGCTATATATTTGTTTATTCTCATCTTTTTATTCCTGCATTTATAAGGTCGTGTATATGAAGTACTCCGACTATGTGTTTTTCTTTGTCTGTTATGACAAGAAGTTGTATTTTTGCTTCTTCTATGATTTGTAAAGCTTCACTAGCTAGTAGGTTTGTATCACTATAAGTTTTTGGGTTTAAGGTTGCATACCTTATAGCTTTATCACTGATATCAAAACTATCTTGCATCAAAGCTCTTCTTAAGTCACCATCACTGAGTATAGCTATTAGTTTGTTACTATTATCAACAATGAGTACATTTCCTAATTTCCCTTCACTCATAGTTACTATAGCTTCTTTGAGAGTAGTGTTTTCATCTATGACAGGTAAAGAGTCTTTTCTCATAAGGTCTGATATCTTGATAAAGAGTTGTCTTCCTAAAGACCCACCAGGATGAAATGATGCAAAATCCTCTTTTTTAAAATCTCTTTTACTCATCAAAGCTACAGCCAAAGCATCACCTAGTGCCATAGTAAGAGTAGTAGAAGATGTAGGGGCAACATTTAGTGGACAAGCCTCTTGGCTGACAGAGATATCTATCCAAGCATTAGCATATGATACTAAAGTAGACTCTTTTTTGCCACTCATAGCAATAAGTGGTACATCAAATCTTTTGATATGAGGAAGTATCTTGGTTAACTCTTCACTCTCTCCACTGTTGCTTATGGCAAGAAGAGTATCATCCTTGCCTATCATACCCAAATCCCCGTGAAGTGCTTCAGTAGGGTGTAAAAAAAAGCTAGATGTTCCAGTAGAAGCAAAGGTAGCAGCCATCTTAGCTCCAACTAGCCCAGATTTACCTACACCTGTGATGATAAGTTTACCTTTTGTAGCATAGATGATGTCTATAGCTTTTAAAAACCTATCATCTATCCTCTTTGTTGCTTCTATTAGCTCATTTGCTTCTAGGTTTAGTGTATCTTTGGCTAGTTGCTTCAAATCCATTTGATATCCTTTTATACGATAAATACAGTAGGGATGATAAGAGGATATTTCTTTTTAGTTCTTACTATATGTTTTCTTACAGTTGCTCTTATCTCATTTTCTACTATCTGATGGTCTTTAAGGGCTTCTGGTTTAGTGTGAAGTAGCATAGTCTCAAGTAGTACTTCTATCTCTTTGGCGAATTTTTTATCTTCTCTATCTGGTACTAAGCCATGAGTATGAACTATAGGTTTTCCTACCACTTTTTGGTTGTCTTGTGCTATCTGTGCTACTATAGTTACTATACCATCTTCTGCTAGTTTTTGTCTATCTAGTACAACATCATTTTCGATAGTTTTGTTGTTTTGGTTATCTATGTAAGTTTTACCAGTTTTTACAGTTTTTACTTTTTTAAGATATTTTGGAGTTATCTCTACTTGGTCACCATCACTCATAAGAAGTATATTTCTTTTATCCACTCCACAGCTTATGGCAGTTTCTGCATGTTTTGCTATGTGATTGTACTCACCATGAACTGGCAAGAAGAATTTTGGCTGAACTAGTCTGATGATAAGTTTTTGCTCCTCTTGAGCAGCATGACCTGATACATGTATATCACTAAACTCTTTGTATCTTACTGTAACTCCTGCTTTCATAAGTAAGTTCATAAGCTTAGATACAGATGCTTCATTCCCTGGTATGGCACTAGCTGAGATGATGACAGTATCAGTAGGTTTGAGTTTGATATGTCTATGTTCATCTGTAGCCATACGGTTTAGTGCTGCCATAGTTTCACCTTGACTTCCTGTTGTGACTATAAGTACTTGGTTATCAGGGTATCTGTTGACTTCATGCATCTCTATGAAACTTTTATCAGGTATATCTATATATCCCAATGCTCTAGTAGTCTCTACATTTCTCTCCATAGAACGACCGATAACACATATCTTTCTGTTGTGTTTTACTGCTCTCTCCATAGCTTGAAATATACGGTGCATATTTGAAGAGAATGTGGACATGATAACTCTTCCTTTTGCCATCTCAAAAAGAGTATCAAAAGTTTTACCTACTACTGTTTCACTTTTTGTAAATCCTGGGTTGTGAGAGTTTGTTGAATCAGAGAATAGACAAAGTACACCTTTACTTCCATAGTATGCAAATCTTTGCAAGTCAGTAGTATATCCATCTACTGGAGTATGATCTATCTTAAAATCAGCAGTATGTATGAGAGTACCTACTGGTGTCTCTATAGCTAGTGAACATGCATCTATCACGGAGTGAGTAGCATGTATCCATTCAACTTTAAAGTCACCTATTTGGTACTGTTTTCTTTTTGTGACAAAATTGAAGTATTTTGTATCTGCTTTTAGTCCATGTTCATTAAATTTGTTTTCTATCATAGCAAGTGCTAATGGTGTAGCATAGATAGGGAATTTCAACTCTTTAAAGAGGTAAGGCATAGCACCTATATGGTCTTCATGTCCGTGAGTGATAACTATACCTTTTATTTTATTTTTGATAGTATGCAAATAGCTAAAATCAGGTACTAATATATCAACACCATGCATAGTTTCATCTGGAAAACTCATTCCCACATCTATGATGATGGCACTATTTTCATTTTCAAGTACAGCGATATTTCCACCTATCTCTCCGAGACCTCCAAGAGGAGTAAATTTTAGTTTGCCTTTAGAGTTTAGGCTTATTTGCTTCCAAGGAGTCATTCTAGCATCTTGAATGCGTTTGTTCTCCTCTAGTGAAGCCCTCATCGCATCATTAACTGTTGTAGGGTTTTTCCTTTTGCTTCTATTTCTATTGTTGTTTGGTTTTTTGTTTGGTTTTTTATTAGTATTTGTTGTACTGTTTTTTTGTGTTTGTTGTGCTTGGTTATCACTAGTTTGCTCTTTATTTTGAGTAGCATTTTTTCTATTTTGATAATTTTTCTTATAGTTGTTTTGTCTATAAGGGTTAGCTCTTCTCTCTCTGGGTTGAGTTTTTTGCTCTTGATTTTGAGAGTTTTCGTTGTTGTTTGTTGTTTCTTCCATCTAACATATCCTTTAATTCATTGTATAGTCGATGATATTTAGATGTCTCAACTTCATGAGGTCGAAGATTTGGTTCGATACCTACAGTATCAAAACTCTTAGCAACACTATCTTTACTAAAAACAGATGATAAGTTTTTGGCAAGTTTTTTGCGTGGTTGTGAAAATGCTATTTTCAAAAATGCTTCAAACTTTTCATCAT
>Ga0256843_1002703_pt1 | contig 12778 bp, 10 predicted proteins | sample AlvinellametaG_FD_191572 | JGI IMG/M metagenome (GOLD analysis project Ga0256843, IMG submission 191572) | Pompeii worm associated microbial communities from hydrothermal vent at the East Pacific Rise, Pacific Ocean - Alvinella | ecosystem: Host-associated > Annelida > Integument > Unclassified ... | reverse complement strand
TTTTGCCAGATCATAAATATTTTCAAGCGTACCGACCACTGTTTTTTCATCAGCAGTTGTCCCCCGACTGATCACGGCAACCGGATACTCTTTGGGTTTGCCTATCTCGATAAGTTTTCTGCAAATAACCCTAAGTCTGTGCAAGCCCATCAGAAAAATAATCGTATCATCACTCTTATAGTTTTCCCAAGGGATTTGCGAATGGTCTTTATTGCTGGATTCATGGCCTGTCACAACCCGAAACGAAACAGTAATTCCTCTGTGTGTCACCGGTATGCCAGCATATTCCGGCACAGCAATAGCCGATGTGACCCCGGGAATAAATTCAAATTTGATACCGCGTTCGCGTAGATAGATCCCCTCTTCTCCTCCTCGCCCGAATACAAAAGGGTCTCCCCCTTTGAGACGAACCACTTTCTCATACTTGAGTGCAGACTGATAGATAACCTCATTGATCTCTTCCTGAGGCAAGGTGTGGTGAGAGTCCTCTTTTCCCACATAGACAAATTCACAGCCATCCTTTGCTTCCGCCAGAATATCAGGGTTGGCAAGCCTGTCATAAATAATAACATCCGCTTCTCTTACCACACGTAACGCTTTTACTGTCAGGAGTTCAATATCTCCGGGGCCAGCTCCCGTCAAATATACTTTACCCATTAATTTATCCCTTTGGTTTTTTCTTCTGTTAAATAACATGACGGGTCTTCCGCCCACATGTCACCGTAAATAGCATAGGCACGGCTTCGTGACCCGCCGTTACAAATGTTGATATACTGACATCCTGCACACTTTCCGCTTAGTTCTCTTGGGTGTACACGAAGTTTCTGAAGCAATTCAGTCGGTTTATTCGTCCAGATATCTGAAAAATCCTGTGTCAGGATATTGCCTATTTTTACCGGGAAAAAAGGATCGGGTTTGACGAAACCTTCCGAATCGATATTGAGCAGTTTTCTTCCCGCAGAATTCCCACCCCAGTCGATCAGACGTTTTTTCATCTCTTGTGCATATTGGGGGTATTTTTTCTCAAACCTGTCATAAAAGAGAATGGCATCCATTTCCATATTGCCCGTAACAATCTCGATATCTCTGCCACTCTTATGATATTCGAAAGCTTTATCCAAAATATAGTTGACTGCCGTAATACGCTGCTCTTTGCTAAGGTCCATCTCCAGATTTTCAAGTCCACGTCCGCTGTAGACAAGATGGGAAATATATACTTTGGGTATGTTGTGTTTTTCTGCCAGTTCAAAAATAAACTGTAGATCCTCATAGGTATCTTTAGTGATGGTAAAACGGATACCCACTTTGGTCTTTCCAAAACTGTTAAGCAGATCAACTGCTTTCATCGACTCTACAAATGAACCTTTGAGCCCCCGGAATTTATCATGCACATCAGGGCTTCCGTCAATACTGATACCGATATAATCGAAGGTATCAAGTATTTTCTCCGCATTGCTTTGCTTGACATAGAGTCCGTTGGTGGAAAGATAGGTAACGATACCCAGTTCTCTACAGCGTGCTGCAATATCGAACAGGTCTTTTCTTGTCAGAGGCTCACCTCCTGAAAAGATGAGAAACTTTACACCGTTGGCTTTGAGCTTCGGCAGGGTTTCCATAATATTTTCCGTTGTCAGGGTATCGACTGCATCCAGGTCCGCTTTGGAATAGCAGTGCAGGCAGCTCAGGTTGCAGCGGTTCGTAAAGTTCCAGATAGCGATGCTTCCGTCAAGTACCCTTGCCGGCTTTCCGGCAGTAACCGACTTGAGAAGGTTGGATAGTCTAAACATTTATTTACTCTCTTTTTTGACTGGTTTGAATGACAGGATATAAGAAGTAATTGCTTTCATCTCTTCTGGATTCAGAGTAAATGCCGGCATAGCATTCCTCTTGTAACCGAAAACTTTGGAAACAGCTGCCGGATCAGTGATCATTGCCTGTATCTGTTCGGCTGAACGTTTGAAAGCGATCTCTTCAAACGGCGGTCCGAATGCCACTGCTGTCTGATGGTGACATCCCCAACAGTAGGTTTCAAATACTTTTTTGCCGCTTTGGGCTTCAGCTACAGATAAAACAACCGTGACCACACAAAAAGCTGTGATGATTTTTTTCATTTTTCCTCATCCTTCATTTAACTGAAAGATAATAACAATATTTTATTTTTAAGCAGTTGATTTGGCTCAAGTTAGTGCTATTTGTTGTTATCTTCATCCATTATGAACCCCACAACAAGCAAGCCTATGACAAAAAGTATAATAAGCCCGATATACAGATATGACAACACGGTTATCTTCCTGAAAGTTTATGATGTTTTTTTGCCATTGATTTGAAACGGCTTTTCTCTTCTAAAGAAGCAAAACCGCTTGCCGGAATATAGTGAAAATCAGGATGACGGTAGATCATCACCGCATCATCAAGAGGAATAACATCATCTATGTCTTCCCAGTCCCAGTGAATATCTCCTTCATTTCCTCTAATATCCAGTCCTTCATCACCGGCATCAATATGAATCATCCTGTCTTTAAAGGGAGAGTGTTCAAATGATTTTCGTACACGTCTTCGTGCGATCATTTTTTTACCGTAATACCAGTACACCAGTACAATCGAAGAAAACAGCAAAAGGCCGATAGCATCTTTTTTTAAAGCAGCCACAACACCAAACTGCAACAGAGCAATAAAAAGCCAGCCAACATACCGTTTGGCAGAGTGGTTAAAGAGATATTTGTAGGAAGAGTCAAAGAGTTTCTCCACATTCTCCCTGTTCCAGGTATAGCGGATCTCTACAGGCTTAGACATGTTCTTCACACTCCTTGATAATCAGGTCGGATTTCTTCAGGCACCCCTGCGCTTCGAGCGCTTCGATCATTTTGAGTGTCTCTTCATATTTTTTCTCAAAAATCGCACTGTTTCGTGCATATTTTTTCTGCTCTTTTTTTGCATACCACCATGCCACGACAATGGACATAGCAAAAAAGGAGTAGATCCACCACTGCCATGCTTTCAGGTCAAGCAGTACGATAAAATACTGAACAGAGAAGAGTACAAAGAATTCTACAGAAAAGATAATGACCAGTGTAGAACTCTGCTCAAAATCAAGCGTATATTTTTCGATCTCTCTCAGGTGCTCCAGATTTTGGTTAATGGCTTCCGCCTCTTTCCTGCATGATTCATCAAGTGCCTGTGTCTCAATATTTCTCAGATGGATATTGCTTAGATTGTATTCGACATTGATCTGTTTGTAATCTTCCAGAATCTGGGGGTTTTCATCCATGATCTTTAAGATCTCTTCTTCAGAGACCCTGCTCTTGCCTGCAATTTTCTGGACATCCTGTAACACAAGATCATATAAACCTATGGTTTTAATTTCCAAAGCCACTCTTTGTAAATAAATCACTCTCTAGCCTTCATTTTTTCTTTTGTCTTATGAAAAATATTTATTTTAACGATGCCGAAACATCTCTAAAATAAGCATTTTATCAGTGAAGAGAGATACTCTTCACTGTCTGTTTATTTCTCTTCTACTTTGTGATTTTCAGCAATCACTTCAGGTTCAATACCATAAGATGCCGAAGGATCCGTTGCAGGAAGGAAAATACCGATAAGCCCTTTAAGCCCGACTGAAAGTATAATATTCATCAGGAAAACAAACCATGCGATCAATACCATCGATCCGGCAATCGCAGCAAGGATCATCAGTGTGTTGAACTCTCCGTTCACATACAGGTGCCGTCTCAGCATACCGTCAAGCCCTGCCATACCTCCGAATGCACCCATACCGATACCGCCGATCAGATACATCCAGAAGTGGATATTGGACATTTTGGATGAGAACATCTTGGTATTGTTCGTGACGATCGGCCAGAGGACATAGAGTGCACTGTAAAGTGTCATATAGAGTCCCACGATCAAAGCAATATGCACGTGTGCCATGATGATCCACTGTGTGTTGTGAAGGACACGGTTCATACCCATATCTGCCTGAATGATCGCAGCAGGAACTGCCAGACCGAATCCGACAAGACCACCAAGAAGATACTTCAGCTCCATCGTCATTTTAAGCGGACGCGCTTTCCAGAGTGTTACCAGTGTAATAAAGAGTGCCAGTCCCTGTGTCAGAAGCTCAAATGCCGTTACCATCTCACCGGAGATCAGTTTCATCATTTCAGGCTGTCCCTGGTCTGCAAGCAGGTGGTGAGACCATACCATCCAGGAGACAAGCAGTTCAAGCATCAGTGCCGCACGCGCCACGTTTTCCATGAAAAGCTTCTGCCCGGTGATCAGTGTAGCAAGAAGATACCATGAACCTGCTACATAAATGAGTACCAGACCGTCTGCAACCAGGTCAAGTCCCCACCAGAAGTAGTTCTTGTAAAGCAGTGCATCAATCGCGCCCACATTCAGCGGTGAACCGCCAAGATCAAACAGCAGATAGACAAGCACAAGCAGTCCCGCACTCAGAATGACCACGGCATCAAGGAAGGTATCTACCGTACCACGGAAGATGGCAACAACAGGAAGTGCCAGTGCCGGCTCTTTGGTATAAGGCGGTTTTCCACGAAGTTTGTTGATCAGGTTCAACATACCGTCAATACCGAAACCGGAGATCAGAAGCTCTTTGGTTGTTTTGTCTTTATGCACACCGACTCTTGCAAAGATCGTTGCATAGATATTGTAGATAAAGCCGAATGTCCCGAACATGATCAGTGCCACACCGATAATAAAGACAATACCGCCGATCACCTGGAACTGGTTGGTATCTGCCGGAAGCGGCCAGTAAAGCGTATAGAGCGGTGCATACTGCCATACAAATGCAGCAATCCATGCCAACGCCGTACCTACCGTAATCAGGATCCATACCGCATTTGCCAGCTTCACTGAATAGAGCGGTTTTTTAGTCAGGAACGGAACCAGAAACATAAATGCCGCAAATACCAGCTGATAGGTGGAACCGAAAATACCGACAATCGGGTGAACCGTCATAATGGAAAAATAGTGCTGGGGGTGTGAAAACATTTCAGGCAGCGGGTTGGCAGGCCCTGTGACCACCATTCTCATAATCATACCTTCAATGGCAACCAGACCGAAAAACAGGAATGACATGACTACTGCACGAAGCGTTACTTTCTGTAGTGCATTCAAACTTGTATGATCAAAGTTTGTACCGTTGATCAAATTTTTCATTATACTCATTTAACACCTCCATCTTTTTTACAGCCTACTACCTCAAGCCAGTTTTTTACCAGCATCAAATCTTTTTTACCATCTTCAGAATACTGTTCCGGACCGGAATATTCTGTAGAAGTCAAATCAAACACACCGTTATGCAGGAATGTCCAGAGCATATCGTTCGAATCCAAAATACCGTTCACGTCAACACCGGGATTGACCTGCATTTGGGTTACCAGAGAACCATCCTGTCTGAAAAGCCCGAAACCGTAGACAAGATCACGGCTTTTTACATCAAATCTGACAGTTTCCCCACACTGAACCACTACTTTTTTTGGAAGGTTGACCCATTTATGGTTCTCTACCTCAAAAGTTACCTTTTTGTCAGGTTTGATATCATGTCTGGTAATATCCTGAGAAACCCAGGGAATAGAGTTGTAGGTAAAAATATGATGCCCTACCCCCATTGCAACCAAAAACCCTATATATCCGTAAAACGGAATACGCACAATCGGTTTGGCTTTCTCTTTTCGTGTCAGGTTGTATCCGAACCAGGCAATTACCGAAATGATCAATGCCGAGTAAACCGAATAGGCAAACCAGTGAAACGACAGCAGTTCTGCCGAATTTGTAAATGTCATTTTCCTCTCCTTTGAATTTTATCTGAAAGTAATCATTATTATAGTTAGTGCTTATTTTAAAAAATTGATTCAGATCAATTACCTATACAACAAATTGATTATTTTTTATACAACAAAAGATAATTCTATCAATATTTTTTATGTGAATGATCAAAAAATAGGCATATCTGTTTTTTAAGTTGACATATATCAAAAATAAGAAGAACTGTTTTGACTATAATCCACCATTATTAAAAAAAGGTTATTTTATGAAAATACGCTACTTTTTCTTTCTGCTCCTACTCTCATTTCAAAGTCAGGCAGCCCCCCAAAACACTACCTGTAAAAAATGTCATCCGATTATTTTTCAGGAATATCAGCACTCTATGCACCGTAAAGCTTCCATCTATCAAGACCCGGTACACAAAGCGGTATGGGACAAACACCCTGCCAAGAAGAAAGGCAAATACAAATGTGCCAAATGCCATACGCCTTCCGACCATGCACTGATGGAAGGCAAAAGCAAACTGACAGACAATTTCATACAGGAAAATGAGCCTATCTCCTGTCAGCTCTGCCACAAAATACAAAGTATTGAAAAACATGCCGCATCCAACAAAAATATTATGAGTACCAAAAAGAAATATTTCTTCTCCGCAGACAAAGCACGCAAGGGAGAGAAAATTTCCTTTCATGAACAGAGCACCCTTTTTGGCCTCATCAAAAAACCTGTAGGGTCCCCCTATCATAAAATAGACTACAGCAATGAAATTTTTTATAACGGCGAAGTATGTATGGGATGCCACTCCCACAAAGAAAATGCAAAAGGCTTTACCGTCTGCGATATGGAAGTCAAACAGGGAAATTCCAAAGAGACCTGTATTTCATGCCATATGCCTAAAATACAGGGGTCTCTTGCCAATCAAAAAGAGAGTAAGACCCATGCTTTTCACGGTATCAGCATTCATAACGGTACGCCAAAAATACTTTCCAAATATGTCAAGCTCTCTTTGACACAGACCGCTGACGGGTTTACCGTTACCATTAAAAATGAAGCCAACCATACACTCTTTCCTCAACCGCTCAGACTCAATCAGCTCAGAGTAAGCATAGACAGAGCAGGCAAGACCATATCTCTTCCTGCCAAAAACTTTGTCAGGGTTATCGGAACCGGCGGGAAACCTGCCGCTCCATGGCTGGCGACTGAAATATTGAAAGATACCACTATCAAAGCCCATGAAACACGAACAGTGACCTACCAGACCCCATTGAAAAAAGGAGACAGGGTACTTTTGGATTTCGGATACTATATTGCCAACCCAAAAGCAGCAAAGAAACTGCATATACAGAGTCCTTCTGCCACAGAGTTTACCGTACTGACCCACAAAAACATTATCGTTGAATAAATCACTCTTTGTGTCCGGATATTTTTCTATCCGGACAGCTTGAAGATGACTACTCTACCTTTCCCACTTCATAGAATTTTCTGAACCATCTGTCCATAGGAATAATCAACCGGTACATCACAGGAACAATCAGCAGCGTCAACACCATCGAACTGAGAAGCCCTCCGATAATGGCAATGGACATTGGTGCTTTTGTTTCACTGCCAAGACCGGTCCCCAGTGCAAGCGGAAGCATGGCAAAAACCATAGCAATGGTAGTCATCAGAATAGGTCTGAGTCGTTTTTCTCCTGCTTCAATGAGTGCTTCATCTGCATTTTTTCCATTTTGCATGGCATGGTTGGCAAAATCTACAAGCAGTACGGCATTCTTCCCCACCATTCCCATCAGCAGCATAAAGCCGATCATGACAAAAAGAGAGAACTGCAATCCACTCAGATAGAGGGCGATCATCACACCGATAATACTCAAAGGCAGTGCCACCATAATAATGACAGGCTGAATCACTGACTCATACAGAATGGCAAGAATGATAAACATCAGGATCACTGAAAGACCGATAGCCACGCCAAACGCCTTTCCCGTCTTTTCCATCTCTTCGGCAAATCCGGTAAAACGGTAACTGACCCCTTTGGGAAGCAGTGCCTCAATACCTTTACGTGTATAGTTGACCGCACCACCCAGATCAAGTCCAAAAAGATCGGAAAAGATCGTCACCTGGCGCTGCCTGTCATAGTGGTTGATAGTTGCAAGCGCTTTGGATTTTGTAAATGTAACCAAACCGTCAAGATAGACCAGCTTTCCATTGGCGGCACGCAGTTGAATTTTTTTAATGTCATCAACGCTCACACGCTCTTTATCGGGAAAACGCAAAGTGATATTGTACTGCTTACCCTTCTCTTCAAAGTAGGAGATCTCCAGATCACTTGAAAATGCCGTGGCAATGGCATTGGCGATTTGTGAAGCCGAAATTCCAAGCCGGTTGGCATTTTCTCTCAGGATATTGATATCAATCTCCGGTTTTCCCGCATCCAGATTGGTATCTATATCGACAAAACCTTTCTTTTTTGCCAGATATTCTGTCAGATTCTTTGCCCCAATTTTAAGGTCTTTGAAGGAGTCTGATTTCAGAACGATCTGGTAGGGTACACTGACACCCGCTCCCTTTATGGCAGGAATGGCGGCTGCCGTAATGAACATCTCTTTTTTATAGGGTTCCAGCTCTTTTCTGAAATCCTGAATGATCTGCTCCTGATTACGCTTTCGTTTGGTCTTTGGTGTGAGTTTGACATAAATTTTAGACTTGTGTTTCTCCTGTGCCGTGTTATATCCCACACTCAGTGTTGTATAGAGTACATCCGGATTTTTTCTGACGAGATCTTCAATTACTTTGGACTGTTTAATCATCTGCTTCAGACTGATACCCGCATCAGCTTTCATCATAATTTCAAATTCAGCCTTGTCCTCTTTGGGAATAAAATCCATACCGATCTTCGGAAAAAGGCTCAAAGAGGCAAAAAAGACAAGAAAAACCAGTATCAGCGTACTGATACGAAAACGCAGCACAAGCTTCAGTATCTTTTCATAGCCCCTCTCCATTGCCCTGAAAAAAGGTTCGGTCACATTGTAAAATCGGCTCTCTCCCTTATGCAGGGTACGGGCACTCAGACTCGGAATAAAACTCAATGCCACAGAGTAGGATATAATCACAGCAAACCCAACTGTCATGGCAAAACTTTCAAAGAATTTTCCTACGATCCCGCTCATGAACGAGACTGGAATAAACACAGCCAGAAGCATGGCGGAAATGGCCATAATGGTAAAAGCCATCTCCTTGGTTCCCTCGTAGGCTGCCTGAAACTTGCCCATACCCGCTTCCATTTTCTTGTAAATATTTTCAATGACAACAATGGCATCATCAATAATAATACCAATAGCCAGGGTAAGCCCTATGAGTGTCATTTTGTTCAAATCAAAGCCCATATAGTCCATCAGTGCAAAGGTACCGAAAATCGAAGTCGGTATGGAGAGTGCCGAAACAAAGGTGATGGTCATATTTCTCAAAAAGAGAAATATAATGATCATTGCCAAAATAGAGCCGTAGATCAGGTCAAACTTGACATCTTCCAGAGAGTTGATAATGAAAGGAGAGGTATCGTTGAGTATTTTGACTTCAAAATTGTCTCCGGCCATCTCTTTGAGTTTGGGTACAACTTCCTTGACCTTCTCAACAATATCGATAGTATTGGTCCCGGAAATCTTCTGCACTTCAAGCATGACCCCTTCTTTACCGTTATAGGAAGCGTAACTCTTGGGATCACTGAGGGTATCGACCACCCGGGCAATATCTTTCAGGCGGATATTGTCTTTGACAATAATATTTTGCAACTGTGCCACACTCATCGCATCTGCCTTGGTCTTAAGCGTATATTCCCGGGTAGAGGAGATCAGCTTCCCCCCTCCGATCTTGACATTCTCACGTGCGACAATGGCATTGAGTTCACTGACAGTAATACCGAATTTATTCAACAGGTTCGGATCGGGGAAGATCTTGATCTCCCTGTCTTTATAGCCAATGATGTTAATGGCCCCTACACCGTTAATTTTCTGCAATGCAGGCTTGACCTTCTCATCTGCAAAGAGCATTACCTCTTTGACATTGTCTTTTTTGGCAGCCACAAAAATATTGATGATCGGAGCACCGCCGATATCCAGCTTGCTGACAAGCGGCATTCTGGCATCCATTGGAAGCAGTACCGCAGCCACTTTGTCACGCACATCGTTGGTTGCTTCATTGATATCACGCTCAAGAAAAAACTTGACCATGACAACGGAGACCCCTTCAGAACTGGTAGAGGTAATACTGTCTATCCCCCCGATACGAGAGATCGCCTCTTCGATCTTGTCTGTCACCTGCGACTCAATGGTGCTTGACTCTGCACCGGGATAGACGGTTTTAATGGTCACAATGGGAAAATCAATATTCGGAAAGAGCGCCGAAGGCATCGACTTGAAGCTCATCCATCCGAAGATCACCAGTGTCACCACATACATCAGTGTGGTAATGGGTCTGTTTATGGCTGTTTTATACATACAAACCTACTTTGTCTCAGAAATATGAATATATCCGTCACCAAAAAGGCCCACCACAAAATCTTCTGCCTCCACTTCGGCTTTGATCTTTCGGTTGCCACTGTCGGCATAGACATATACTTTGGTCAGTTTTCCGCTGTATGTTTTGTTATCTCCATCTACTTTATAGGTAAATTTCTGTCCTGCTTTGAGCTTCCGCCAGTACTTCTGATCCACTTCCAGTACCAGTTTTCTCTGATGAGGGCTCTGTATTTTAAGTATGGTACGGATAGCTGCCGCACTGACAGTATCTCCTGCTTCTACATCTTTGGAGAAAATCACACCGTCAAAGGGTGCTTTTAGGATTGTTTTATCCAACAATGCCTGCTGATAGAGCATTTGTACTCTGGCATGTTCATACTTGAAAGCATACTGGTCAAACTGTGCTTCATCAATAATACTTTTAACCTTTACCTGCCGTTCATACTCTTTTTTGGCATATTTCAATGCGGTCTGTGCTACCCGAAGCATCGCTTTGAGATCATCATTTTGAAGTACGGCAAGTACCTCTCCCTTTCTTACCTCAGAATTGACATCTACCTCAACTTTGGCCACAACCCCTCCGCTGCTGAACGCCAGATTGGCACTCTTTTGCGCCTCTACTGTAAAAGTTGCATACACCTCTTCTGCATAGATACTTACATTCAGCAGCAAAGCGGCCAAAATGATTTTAAAATGTTTCATTGAATATACTCCTTTGGGCTTTTCCCTGCATAATAATAGTAGATTGATTTGGCAACCTCATAATCGTAAAGTGTCTCTTTGTATCGCGCCATAGAGAGTGTCACCTGTGTCAAAGCATCCAGATAGGTTACATTGTCCACCATTCCGGCTTCATACTTTTTACGTATGGCCCGGTAGGTACTGCGGGAAGCCTTTAACCCGCTTTTGGTACTTTTTAGTTTTGCACGAAGGGTCTTTAGACGCTTTGCAGCTACACGAAAATGCATTTTCTGTTCCTGGTCGGCATAGATTTTCTGTGACTCTAAAGAGAGTTTTCTGTACTTAAGTGCCTCCTGCTCATTTTTGATCTTTCCCTTGTCAAAAAGACGCATATTGACTTTAAGTATCAGATAGTTCTGCTGCTGCTGTAACAAACCAGTAAGTCCCGGCACCTCTTCTGTATTGGTATAGTGTGAAGCGGTAAAACTGTCGGAGAGACTTACCTGTGGCAAGTATCCAGACCCTGCCGCTTTGGCATTTTCTTTCATCGCCTGCGCATGGGCATGAAGAATTTTGCTTTTTTCATAGGCTTCATACCGTACATGGCGGGGTTCCCTAATGTGGTTTTCTTTCAGTCCTCTCACCCTGAGACCGCTTTGCAGTGAAAGCCTCTCCTCTGCCTCAACAATTGCCAGCTTTGTATTTTCTATACTGTAGGCATTGTTGTCATAGGCGGCACTCAAACGGTCCAGCTCTTCTTCTGTACTCAACCCTGCCACGATAAACCGCCTGATACGGTCTATCTGTGTCTGAAGTTCATGGGAACGCTTCTGCAGGGCAAACAGTGTCGCTTTGTATTTCTTGACCGCATAATAACTGTTAATAATATTTAACGCCACACTCTTTTCAAATGCCCGTTTTTCAAAAAGGGAAGCAGTGTGTTCAAAACGCTTGGCATCAAGTACCGCCTTCCTGCGTCCTCCGTCATACAGGTCTACCCCTATCAGTGCCGAAGCCGATGTCGTAACACCGGGATCAACAAGTGTGACCGGGTTGCTTTTGACAGATCCCGCACTGATATCTACTGTAGGCCAGAAGTCACTTTTAGCCGCGTTGATCTCCTCTGCCTTGGCATTGACATCCATCATTTTGGAACGTATCATAGGGTTTTCTTTTTCAGCTTCCCGTATCAGGGTACGCAGTCCATACGTTTGTGCAAAAAGTACGAAAGGAAAAAGCAGTAGCAACAACATTTTCATATTTTTTCTCCCTGTTTAAATAAAAAAAGCATATCAAGAAACTGTGCTATCTCTTTTTCAATCTCATAAATACTCAGCCGACTGTCCACTACCAGACCCGTTGCAAAAATCATCATTGTATCGACATACAGTTCAATCCCCTCTTGCAACTCCCCGTTCTCAATACCTTCAAGAAGCACTCTTTTGAGAAATCTGACAAATTTCTCCTGTATCTCTTCACTGAAAAGCAGCATCTCTTCAGTTTCCTGAAGAAGTGACACGGCAAGAAACTCCTTGTAGATCACAAGATGCCTGCGCGCTGTCTCATTTTCAAACAGCAGATTAAAAAATCGAAACAGTTTTTCCCGTATGGAAATTTCTGCACAGGAGATCTCTTCAAAACGCTGCTCATACTCCACGACAAAGGTTGTAATAATTTCAAAAACAATATCTTCTTTATTTTCAAAATACTCATACACTGTCCCCTTGCCCACACCCGCTGTTTTGGCGATCTGTGAGATGGTAATATTGTTAATACCGTCTGATAGCAGCAACTCC
>Ga0256843_1002702_pt1 | contig 12778 bp, 9 predicted proteins | sample AlvinellametaG_FD_191572 | JGI IMG/M metagenome (GOLD analysis project Ga0256843, IMG submission 191572) | Pompeii worm associated microbial communities from hydrothermal vent at the East Pacific Rise, Pacific Ocean - Alvinella | ecosystem: Host-associated > Annelida > Integument > Unclassified ... | reverse complement strand
TCGCTAAAAAAGAAGAGGTATTTATGCAAGAATTGATTTCGCTGCTTTCATCCAAAACGACGCTTTCGCCCAAAGTGATCGAAAATATTTTGAAGCTTTTGGAGGAGGGGGCGACGATTCCTTTTATTGCCCGTTACCGCAAGGAGCTTACCGGCGGTGCGGATGATGTGACGCTTCGGGAGTTTTTGGAGGAGTATGAAAAGGCGAAAAATTTCCTAAACAGACGTGAGGAGATCATCTCCACACTTAAAGAGCGAGGGGTTTTAACACCTAAAATTGAAGCTGCACTTCATGAAGCCAAAACCATTACGGCACTGGAGGATATCTACCGACCGTTTAAAGAGAAACGCAATACCAGAGCTTCGGTGGCGATTGAGCGCGGGTTGGAGCCGTTGGCAAATATTTTACAAAAGGCGGCACTCTCCAAAGAGCAACTGCAAAAAGAGGCGCAGAGATTTTGCAAAGGGGAAGTGAAAAGTGTCGAAGAAGCGATTGCCGGGGCGAAGGATATTGTGGCGGAGCGTTTCAGTGATGATCCCAAAGAGCGGGATATTGTACGGAACCTGACGTTAAAGCATGGGGTTTTGGAGGTGAAAAAGGCAAAGGGATTTCAGCAAAATAGTGTGTATACTAACTATGCCGAGCATACAGAAAAGGTGGCGTATATCCCTTCGCATCGTTATCTTGCGATTATGCGTGGTGTCAAAGAGAAAGAGCTTTCGGTGAAAATCACGATCGATACCGAGCGTTACTTTGAGACTTTACGGCGGTTTCGTATCAAAAGCCATATGGATAGTAGTAAAGAGTGGTTGTTTGAAGCATTGGCGGATGGGTTCAAGAGGCTTTTGTTTCCGGCGATAGAGCGAGAGGTGCATGGGCAGCTGAAAGAGCGTTCCGATCGTGCGGCGATCGAAGTGTTTGGCAAAAACCTCTCTCAGCTTTTGATGACACCTCCGGTGACGGGAAAGGTGCTTTTGGGTGTGGATCCGGCATTTCGTACGGGGTGCAAACTGGCGGTGATCGATGAAAATGCGAAGTATCTTGATCATGCGGTGATCTATCCGACTGCTCCGCATAATGACTATGAAAAGTCTGCGGCGGTGGTGGCAAAGCTGGCTAAGAAGTATGGTATCGGTGGGGTGGCGATCGGAAACGGGACGGCATCGCGTGAGACACAGGCGTTTTTTGTCCGTTATAACAAAGATGCAGACAAACCGCTCAAATATACGGTCGTTTCGGAAGCGGGTGCGTCGGTCTACTCCGCTTCGAAAATTGCGGCGCAGGAGTATCCTGACTTGGATGTGACGATTCGCGGTGCGATTTCCATCGCCCAGCGTCTGCGTGATCCGATGGCAGCACTGGTCAAGATCGATCCCAAGTCACTGGGAATAGGGCAGTATCAGCATGATGTGGATCAAAAGCTTTTGGAAAAAAGACTTCATGAAGTGGTCGAAGATTTGGTAAACCGTGTCGGTGTGGATGTCAACAGTGCGTCGGTGGCTTTGCTTTCTTATCTGGCGGGGATTGGTAAAAAGGTAGCAGAAAATATTGTCGCGTATCGTGAAGCAAACGGTGCGTTCAAGACGAAAAATGATCTTTTAAAAGTCAAAGGATTGGGTGCCAAAGCGTATGAACAGTGTGCGGGATTTGTGCGGATTCGTGAGGGGAAAAGTATCTTTGACAATACGGGGATTCACCCTGAGAGTTATGCTATCGCCGAAGTACTGGAGCAAAATCCCGATGCAGACTTGAAAGAGGTGGCACAGCGTTTTTGTGTCGGACTGGTGACGGTGGAGGATATTGCCAAAGAGTTGGCAAAACCGGGGTTTGATCCAAGAAGTGAACTGCCGGGGATCCCGTTTCGTGACGATGTGACCGAGATTGACCGGCTTCATGAAGGAAGCATCGTTTCGGGTGTGGTGCGAAATATCGCCGATTTTGGGGTGTTTGTGGATATCGGGCTGAAAAATGACGGGATGATTCATATCTCAAAGTTGAGTGACAAGCGTATCTCCCATCCGCTGGAAGCGGTGTCACTCAACCAGTATCTGCCGCGTATCGAAGTGATTGGAATCGACAAAGAGAAAGGGCGGGTGAGTCTGAATCTCAAAGGGCTTTAGGCTCTTTTTTATTTTATATAATTTATATATATGATACTAAATAGGATAATGGCAATAAAAAAGTAAAATAGTATTTTTGATAACAATAGTAAAACTTTTACTAATTTTCTTTGTAATAACTTGTGCTGTATGTGTTTGGTTTCTTCTTCCGAAAGAAAAATCTTACCTAAGAAAAGACCTACTGTAAGAACAGCAACATAAAGGATTTCAAAAGTGAATATAAATGTAAAGTATATTAATGCAGAAAAGCCGTCCGGTTGTTTATGTATAGACTTATTTGTATTTGAGGGGAATGTTAAGCTATCCAGAAAATCACATTGATTTTCTTCTGAGTCATTATAATGATTTAATGGCTTTGTTTCAATAAATTTTTCAGACGATGTGTGCTCTTCAAATAAAAAGTTGATTGCTTCTTTTTGTTTTTTTTCAGAAATTGTTGAACTTTTCGTTTCTGTAGTTTTAGTAGGTACTGTTTTTGGTTCTTCTTTAAGTTGTTTTTGTTTAGAGTTTTCTTCTGTAAATTGTGAAGATGTTTTATGAACTTCTCTTTTTTCTGAAGTTTGTTCGGAGTTGCTTAAATACTTTTTGTTAAGAAAAAGGATTTCTAATAGAATATCATGGGCATGTTCTTGTTGAGGTTTGTTTTCTATAAAATTTTGTAATTTATTTTGAAAACTATATTTATAGTCTTTATTGATAATAAGTTCTAATTTTTGATGTTTTTGTAAAATTTTCAGAAAAATATCTCCGTATTGACTGTAACTGTGCATGATGAGATTTGCAATTGCCAGGATGTTGTTTAGTTTAGTTCCTACAACGCGGTTTTGAATAATTGAATAAATATGAAATAAAAAATTGATGTTGATGTTCGTTTGAATATTTTGTGGAAAATGTGATGCAAAGCGATTTACTGTTAATTTTAAGTCTCTTGTAGTTTCTAAGTCTTTAAAAAATTCATCTCTCCAGTTGTCGGAACTATCATTTATAGGTTTTTCTTTTTGTTGTATTGTTGAATTTTTAGTTGTTTTGGAGGATGAAGAAGATTTTTGTTGATTAGAATTTGCAAATACATAATCATAGTATGCTTTTACGGTTTCTGAAACTTTAATATGTTTTGGAAAGATGGGGCTTTTGAGTTTTAATCCGTTTAGTGATCTACACCGACTTAATGCCACATAGGTCTGTCCCTGTGCAAAAATGTTTTTTGGTTCTATCATAACTTTATCAAAAGTCTGTCCTTGACTTTTATGTATAGTAATTGCCCAAGCTAAACGTAGTGGTAATTGTTCAAATGTGCCAATTGTTTCTTCTTCGACTTTATTTGTTTTCGGGGAATATGTGTAGCGTATGTTTTCCCAAATATATTTTTCAATTTTGTAAAATTCTTGATCCCTTTGTACGATTACCCCATCCGGATATATTGCAGTAATTGTGCCGATCATTCCATTGCGTAAATTTTGGTTATTTCGAAGTATCATAACTTGGGAACCGACTTTCAAACGTAAAATGTCATTAGTTGGAAATTGTGAGGATGGAAAATCTCCTTTAACAGTTGCTTGAAAAATGTGTTCGTTGGTTGAAAGATTTTGAAGTTTAGATGTATTGATCTTTGCTGCTTCATTATTGGTTGCGACAAGTTCGAGATATCCGTGCAAAATATGAGAGTCGGATACAATGTTTGTATTCAGTCTGTTTAAATCGTCCTGACGAATATCACCAACTCTTATTCGATTTAAAAGTGCGATAAATTGTGGATCTTGTTGTCTGTAAACTTTGTCAAGTTCATAATGAAAAAGTTCTTGCCTAGAAAATACTTGTGCTGAAAAAAAGAAAGGAGTTGGATAAAAACGAAATAATATCTCACTTTCACCATTATGCTGACTAACTACAGGTGGTAATTGAAAGAGATCTCCTGCCATAATAACTTTGATACCTCCAAACGGTAGAGTACAATTACGTATAGCTTGAAGAATTTTATCAATAACATCGATTGTATATGGCTTTACCATAGAGATTTCATCTATTAATAAGACTTCTATTTTTTGTAAAAGTTGAAGTTTCTCTTTTTGGTATTTAAATGTTTGGAATATATTGTCCAGTCTAGGGTCATCAGGGGTAAAAGGAGAAAATGGAAGTTGAAAAAAACTATTTATTGTTACACCTCCTATGTTAAGAGCAGCCATACCCGTAGGAGCTAATAAAACACTATTTTTAACTTTTTCATGCACCTGTTTTATAAGTGTGGATTTTCCTGTGCCGGCTTTCCCTGAAATGAAGATAACAGGTTTATTTTTAATGGCATCAAAAAGCTCGATGGAATGTATGTTTTGTATATTGTTTTTACTCATAATTATATTTACTATATATTTTATATAAAATAATATACTAATTTTATAATTTTATTTTACTTAAATTAATTTGCTTGTTTGAGTTTGTATAGCTTTTGATTAAATATCAAAGAAGGAACGGTAATAAATTTTAGGCTCTTTTTTTGCGATATTTGGTAAAGACTTTGGCAAAGTCGATCTCCAGATCGCAGGGGAGTTCTTCAAAGGTCAGCGTTTCATGGGTAAAGTCGCCGATTTTTCGGTATTTTCCCTCTTTGAGGGTATAGGCTTTGGCTTTGAGGTCGTCGGGGTAGACGAGGAGATAGTACTGTACCCCTTCGGCTTCGTAGAGATCAAATTTAACGGTTTCATCTTTTCTGGCGGTGGAGGGGCTGAGGATTTCGACGATGATTTTGGGTGCTTTGGTCAGGTAGGCTTCGCCTTCGTCGTCGCAGGTAAAGACGATATCGGGACGTACGACGGTCTCTTCGCAGATTTTCCAGTCTACTTCGTAGAGAAGTTCACATAATTTGCACTCATTTTGAGCAAGTTCCATAGCAATATCTCTGGATAATTGCTGATGAATCTTCATCGGTGCGGGTGCCATGGAGACAGGGAGACCTTCGATCAGTTCCCAGTCGCCTTCCCAGTTTTTATAGTCTTCATAAGTGTAATTTATCAGATCGACGACGGACATCTTCGGCTCCTTTCATGTTGCTGGGAGTATTATAACAAAAAACAGGGCTCTATTTGTGGCGTAGTGCGCTTTTTGGATGCCTTTGAGTCAATCTGTGATAAAATATAACAATTGAACCCTCTGAAAAAATATAGACTCTCTCAAACGGCTTCGCTAGGGTGCCTCGAAATTTGTATCAAATTTCGACCCCTCGGCTCTTGATGTTGTTCGTTTGCTATATTTTTTCAGAGGGTTTTATTTTAATAACGAGGAGTAGATAATGTTGATGAAAGGCAAAAAAGGGTTGATCGTAGGGATCGCAAATAATAAGTCGATTGCGTACGGGATCGCAAAGGCGTGTCATGCACAGGGGGCGGAGCTTGGGTTTACCTACCTGAATGAGCAGTTGGAAAAGCGTGTGCGTCCTATTGCCGAAGAGTTTGGCAGTGAAGCGGTTTATAAACTGGATGTGACAAAAGCCGAAGAGTTGGAGGAGCTTACCAAAAGTCTGGAGAAGGATTTTGGCAAGATTGACTTTATCGTACACTCGGTAGCGTTTGCACCGCGTCGTGCGTTGGAAGGGAGTTTCCTTGATACCGAACAGGCGGATTTTGTGTTGGCGATGGATACGTCGGTTTACTCTCTGGTTTCTCTGACACGTGCGTGTCTGCCTGTGATGAATGACGGCGGATCGATTTTGACGCTTTCATATTTGGGTGGTCCAAAGTATATTCCGCATTACAATGTCATGGGTGTTGCAAAAGCAGCGCTTGAGGCAAGTGTGCGTTATTTGGCAGTTGATCTGGGCTCACGAGGTATTCGTGTCAATGCCGTGAGTGCGGGGCCGATCAAGACACTGGCGGCGAGTGGTATCGGGGATTTTAAAAATATTCTCAACTGGAACGAAACCAATGCACCGCTGAAAAAGAATGTGACTATCGAAGAGGTGGGTAACAGTGGAATGTATCTGCTCAGCGACCTCTCTACCGGTGTGACTGGTGAAGTGCATTATGTTGATGCCGGGTATCACATTATGGGTATGGGTGCGGTCGAGAAGGATGAAAACGGTCGTACGGTACTTAGCTGGGATCAGCGTAAAAAATAGGCTCTTATGAAACTCTTTTTGCAAAAACTCCTCTATGTGGCGCTGATGCTTTTTATTATCGCGCTGATTTCGTTCATCGCGATTCATGCAGCACCTAACTCCTTTTTTGCCAGTGGGGAGTTAAACCCCAACATCACCAAAGAGTCCATCGAACATCTCAAAGCGGTGTATGGTTTGGACAAGCCGCTTTATGTGCAGTTTTTTTCGTGGATCTGGGCGCTTTTGCATCTGGATTTTGGGATTTCGTTTGCGAGTGGCAAGGCAGTGAAAGAGGAGATTCTTTCGCGTATTCCCATCACGCTGATCATCAATGTCATTTCTATGGTGCTGGTTTTTGTTATCTCTTTGTGGCTGGGGATCAAAGCGGCGATGCGTCAGGATAGCGGCTTTGATCGGATGCTTAAGCGTTTTTCGCTTATCAGTTATGCGGTGCCATCATTCTATCTGGCGTTGTTGCTGATTATCTTCTTTTCTGTCAAGCTTGGGTGGTTTCCTATCTCGGGACTGCATTCGCTCGAACCTAAAGAGGGGATCTGGAAGTTTCTGGATGAGGCGTGGCATCTGGTGCTGCCGATTTTTGTGATTGTCTTTGGCGGGATCGGGAGTCTTTTGATGTATGTGCGGAGTTTGACGATCGATATTTTAAAGAGTGACTATATCTTTTTTGCGAAGGCGAGGGGTGTTGACGATAAAACTTTGCTGAGGCGTTATATATTGCCAAATCTCTCTCCCCCTATTGTGACGATGCTGGGACTCTCTTTGCCTGGACTCATTGGCGGTAGTGTGATTTTGGAGTCGATCTTTTCGATTGACGGGATGGGGCTTTTGTTTTATCAAAGTGCGATGAGTCGGGATTATCCTGTGATTATGGGGATTTTGATTATCTCTGCGTTTTTGACGCTGGTGGGAAATATCATCGCGGATCTGGTGCTTTTAAAACTCAATCCACACTTTAAAAGAGGGCAGTAAGAGACTTCATGAAGAAGTCTCTTTAGGTAGTTATTCGGCGTCTTTGATGGTAAAGACGACACGTCTGTTTTTCATACGTCCCTGCGGAGTAGCGTTGTCTGCTATAGGTTGGGATGAACCGTAACCTACATAACTTAAAAGTTCCGGATCTACGCCTTTGCCGGCAAGATAATCCACAACACTTTTTGCTCTGTTGTTACTGAGCTTGAGATTGAGTTCTTCACTTCCTTTAGAGTCAGTGTGTCCTTCTACAACATATCGATACTCAGGATGTGCTTTTATGATCTCGGCAACTTTGTCGAGGAGTTGTTTACTCTTTTTGGTGAGGATGGCGTTTCCTGTTTGGAACTCTATTTTTGCGAGTTTGAAGGTGCTCATGATATTGTCGATGACCATCTTTTTGAGTTTGCTTTCATTTTCCGCTTTGACTGTTTCCAGTTTACTTTCAAGTGCTTTTTTAGAATTTTTGAGCTCTTCAAGTTTTGTTTCTAATGCTTTGTTGGTTTCTGTCGCTTCGTTTAGTTTTGTTTGTAGATCTTCGATCTCTTTTTGGGTTTGTGCGAGTTTTTCTTCAAGCTCCGCTTTTTGTGTCTGTACCTCTTCGAGAGATTTTGCAGTTTCATCTACTTTTGTTTGTAGGTTTGTCAGCGTTTGCTGGTCTTGTGTTTTAAGTGCTTCAAGTTCTTCTTTGAGTTTTGCCGCTTCGTCTTCTTTTTGCGCACTTAACTCTTTGGCTGCCAAAAGTGCCGCGGATGCTGCTGCGATTTTCTCTTTGAGTGAGGAAGTGGTATTTAACTCCTGGCTCAATGTTGCAATTTTCTCTTTTAGTGCAGCTGTCTCTTTATTGCACTGTTCCTGATACATAGTAAGGTTTTGCAATGTTACATTGTGGTCACCTTGCAGGTCGGTGAGTTTTTGAACGGTAGTGTTATAGTCTTGTTGCAACGTTGTCAACGCGGCTGTTTTGTCTTCCAGTGCTTGTTCCAAAGTCACTATCTTTGTGTTGAGCTCTTGCGTTTGGTTCGCTTCTGCTGCGACTGTTTGTAATTTTTCCTGTAGTTGTTTGTTTTCTGTTTTGAGTTTTTCCAGAGCTGCTTCCAGCATCTCTTTCTCACTGGCAACTGCGGAGAGTTTATTTTCTTCTTCGCTACTGAGTTGCTTTGCTGCTGTGAGTGCTGCAACAGTTGCTGCCAACTTCTCTTTAAGAGTACTTGTCTCTTCGGTCGCACTGTTTTGTAACTTTTCTATTTTTGTGGTAAGTTCCTCTTTTTCTTGCTTCAGTGCCTTTACTTGTTCTTTGAGTTTTGCGTACTCTTCATGAAGTGTGAGCAGGGCTTCTTCTTTCTCGTTGAGTTCTTCTTTGGTTTTATCCAGAGTGGTTTGAAGTGCCTGCGTACCGGATGTACTGTTTTGTTCGATATTTGCCAGTTGTGATTTTAATGTATCGATTTGTGTTGTAAGAAGTGATGCCTCTTTGGCAGCTTCAGTTTTCTCCTGTGTCAGAGTTGAAATGAGTTGTTGTGTTTGTGCCTCTTTCTCTTTGAGTGTGTTTAGTTCATTTTCACAACTTTGTAATGCAGCTTCTTTTTCGTTCAGGCTGGTTTGTGTTTCTTTGATTTTCGCTTCAAGTGCTGCGATTTTATTTTCTGTCTCAACAGATGGCTGTGTTGCCTCTTTTTGAAGTGTTTCCAGCTTTTTTAAGAGGGTTTGGTTTTCTTGTTTGAGTTGCGAAAGTTCTTTGGAGAGTTTATCTAACTCTTGTGCTTTTTGATCGATTTGTGCATTTTTATCGGTAAGTTTTTTGGTCAGCCATGCGGGAAGCGGTGCTGAACTTTCCGTTGCCGGAACTTGTTCATGTACGGTTTTTACGGCTGTATTTTCGGAAGAGGTCTCTTCTTGTTTGTGTTCACCGTGCTTTAGATAGAGTGTTTTCGGATTTACCGCGCCTTCGGGTATGCGGGTGATGTTTTTGGGAGCGGTGCTTTCAGCGTGTGTGTAGACGATCTGTTTTTCTTTTTCTTCATGATCTCCGCTGCATTTTGAAACAAACAGCGAAAGAACGCCGAGTGATACCAGGGAGACAACTGTTTTCTGCCTAATATTTTCCATATCTTATACCTCCTGAAAATATTTTTAAAATTATAGCTAGTTAGCGCTAATTTAAAATAATCCGGAGGTATTAATAAGATAATCTAATCTTCTACTCGCCAAATAGTGCTTTAAGTGCGTCAGGGTTGTTTTTAGGCGATTCAGACCCGCTTTCGGAACCGGATGTGGAAGTGCTTCCTCCAAGTTCTTGCAATTCGATATCAAATCCTGTCAGCATCGATGCGAGGCGGATATTGATACCGCTTTTTCCGATTGCTTTGGATTTTTGGTCGGCCGGAAGTGTGACGATCGCTTTTTCACCTTCGATTTTTACTGCCGAGATGATCGCAGGAGACATCGCTCTGGCGATGAATTTTTCAGGGATGGTGCTGTATTCGATACAGTCGATATTTTCTCCATGAAGTTCCTGACTTACGGCATTGATACGTACACCTTTGGTTCCGACAGTTGCGCCGACGGGATCGACGTTGGGTGTAACTGCGGAGAGTGCGATTTTCGCTCTTTCACCGGGGATTCTCGCACTGGCGTGGATGACGACAAGTCCGTCTTTGATTTCAGGAACCTGAAGTTCGAGAAGTTTTTCCAAAAATTTAGGAGAAGTTCTTGAAACTTCGATTTGCATACCCATCTTTTTGTCTATGTAAACACGGCGGATAACGGCTTTGACAGTGTCTCCGACTTTGAACTTTTCACCTTTGATACGGCTTTTCATCGGTAGTATCGCCTGTACTTCACGATACTCGAGGTACGTGTTTTCTTCTCCGTCTACACGGGTAACCGGAGCACTGATGAGTTCTCCGATTTTTTCTTTGTACTTTTCGAAGATATTTTGTTCGAGCAGACGCTGGATGTGGTATTCGAGTTCTTTGTACAAAATCGCAGCAGCCGTTCTCCCCATATTGTCCAGTGAGAGTTGGTAAGTGATTTCATCGCCGACTTCGACTTCGTCGTCTGCTTCTTTGGCTTCGCTGACAGCGATGTACTTTTCACCTTCTTCGGTGTTTTCAGCCAGTCTTTCGTCATCGTCCGCAACGACGAGTACTTTTTGAAAGAGATTGAGCTCTTTGGTCTTTTCGTCTATTTGGACGGCATAGTCGTAATCTTCTCCGAATACTTTTTGTGCAGTTCGGATAAGGGCGGTTGAAACGGCTTCTTTTGCTTCATCCATCTTCAGCCCTTTTTCATGGGCAATGGATTCTATGATATTCATGATCTTTTCCACTTTTGCTCTGCTCCTTAATAATTTTTTTGATTGTTTTGATTTGAAACGGTGTGTGTGCAGCCAGATGTTTTTGATCTTTAAGTAGTAAAAAGGATTATAGCGATTATCTGCTTAAGATACCATTTATCAGTTATTCAACCAAATAGTGCTATACTCTATCTTTAAACGAAAAAATCAAAATTATACATAGGAAATGTGGATGACACTGAAATTAGCAAAGCAGGAAAAAAATGCTAAGCCAAAAACTATCACTTTAGAAGAGATAGAGAAAGAACTTGAAAAAAACGATGGTCAGAAAATCTTTTATTTCGAACATGACAACCCTCATAAAGAGATGAATGCTTTGGTAGAACACTTTGAAGACAAAGGGTACAGTGTTTATCTCAAAACGGTACGTTTCGGTTTGGATGAGAATGACTACATTTATGAAGTCCATATCTTATAAAAGCAGAGTGAACATTGGCTAAGAAACTATTTATCGAGACGCTCGGATGTGCGATGAACGTACGCGATAGTGAGCATATTGTCGCGGAGCTGAGCACGAAAGAAGATTATGAGCTGATCGACAGTTATCAGGATGCCGATCTTATCTTGATCAACACTTGTAGTGTGCGGGAAAAACCTGTACAAAAACTTTTCTCCGAAATCGGTCACTTCAACAAAAAGAAAAAAGAGGGTGCGAAAATAGGTGTCTGCGGGTGTACGGCAAGTCATTTGGGTGATGAGATCATCAAACGTGCGCCGTATGTCGACTTCGTACTTGGTGCGCGTAACGTATCTAAAATAACGGACGTACTGCATAAAAAAGGTGCGGTGGAAGTGGATATAGACTACGATGAGAGTACCTACGCTTTCAGTGACTACCGTAATACACCGCATAAAGCCTTGATCAATATCTCCATAGGGTGTGACAAACAATGTACGTTTTGTATTGTTCCCAGTACCAGAGGAGAGGAGATTTCCATTCCTCCGGAGTTGATTATACAGGAAGCGACAAAAGCGGCGAAAAACGGTGCGAAAGAGATCTTTTTGCTTGGACAAAACGTCAACAACTATGGACGACGTTTCAGCGATCCTTCTAAAAAGTATGACTTTACGGATCTTTTGCAGGCTGTCAGTGAGATAGAAGAGGTGGAGCGTATACGCTTTACTTCACCCCATCCGCTCCATATGGATGACAGGTTTCTGGAAGTCTTTGCGACCAATCCGAAAATCTGTAAATCGATGCATATGCCGTTACAAAGCGGATCGACACGCATCTTGAAAGAGATGAAACGCGGTTACAGTAAAGAGTGGTTTCTGGACAGAGCGTTTAAACTGCGTGATATGGTGCCTGACGTGCATATCAGTACGGATATCATCGTTGCTTTTCCGGGAGAGACGGATGAAGACTTCGAAGAGACGATGGATGTTGTCAATCAAGTACGCTTCGAGCAGATGTTCAGTTTCAAGTATTCGCCAAGACCATTAACCAAAGCGGCGGAGATGGAGCCTGTCGATCCGCAAGTCGCTTCTGCTCGACTAAAAAGACTTCAGGATAGACAAACGGAGATATTGGATGAGATTTCCGCTGCACAGATGGGTAAAGTATATGAAGTCTATTTTGAAGAGCTCAGAAGTGGCGGTGCGGTAGCGGGTAGAAGTGACAACAACTTCATGATACAGGTGCAAGGCAGTGAAGAGTTGCTTGGAAAGATACTCCCTGTAAAGATTACAAACCCAAAAAGGATGGTGCTTTATGGGGAAGTTCTTCGACAAGAATCGTAAACGAAAACTTCTTTTAGCAGTTGCGCCTCCCATAGCGTACGGAATTATCCGGCTGCTTTATGCAAGTTGTAAAAAGCGGTTTCATCTGCCGCAGGAGACTGTTTCGGCACCTGCGTTGGTAGCGTTTTGGCACGGTGAGATTTTGATGAACCCTTTTTTGTACTTGAAGTTTATGAAAGATGTAAAAATGTCACTAATGATCAGTGAACATTTCGATGGAGAACTTATTGCCAGAACGGCACGTTTCTTTGGGTTTCAGTTTGTAAGAGGGAGTAGTTCCAAAGGAGCTGTTAAAGCTTTGAAAGAGAGTTTCAAACTGCTCGATCAGGGGATCGGGCTGGCAATTACTCCGGATGGGCCCAGAGGTCCCAGACATTCCGTGGCGGATGGGATTGTGGCGATTGCGCAAAAGAAAAATCTTCCCATTGTGGTGTATCGTTATAAAGCATCGAGATACTGGGAGATGAAGAGCTGGGATAGGTT
>Ga0256843_1002701_pt1 | contig 12780 bp, 16 predicted proteins | sample AlvinellametaG_FD_191572 | JGI IMG/M metagenome (GOLD analysis project Ga0256843, IMG submission 191572) | Pompeii worm associated microbial communities from hydrothermal vent at the East Pacific Rise, Pacific Ocean - Alvinella | ecosystem: Host-associated > Annelida > Integument > Unclassified ... | reverse complement strand
CAATGGAGCTATTTAATTAATGGATATAAGTAAATATAACTTTACAGTTGCACAACAAGCAATATTAAAAAATATACAAACAGATTTAAAAATGTGGAATGAAAAACCACTTGAGGATATCTGGCCATATCATTTAGAAGAGAAATACCAACATAAACAGCTAAGTAAAGCTATTATGAGATATATACAAGATCATTATGAGCAGTTAAAAGCCAAACCAAACAGATATGATAATTTTCCTGCATATGATAATAGCAGAAAAATCTCTTTTGAAACTATAGAGAAAAAAGGGGTAGCTCTTGGAGCTTGTCCTGTTGCTAGTGAAGGTACAAGGTGTTGTAATTTATTAACACTTGATGCGGTTGAATCTTGTGGATTTGATTGCAGTTACTGCTCTATTCAAAGTTTTTACAATCAAAATAAAATAGGTTTTGATAAAGATTTTAAAACAAAATTACAAAATTTACAATTAGACCCCAATGAGATATACCATATTGGTACAGGACAAAGTAGTGATTCTTTGATGTGGGGGAATAAAGAGGGGATATTAGATGCTCTGTTTGAGTTTGCAAGAAAGAATCCAAATGTAATCTTGGAGTTTAAAACAAAATCGGACAATATTAAATATCTTCTTGAAAATGATGTACCAAAAAATATAATTGTAACCTGGAGTTTAAATACTCAGACTATTATAGATAATGAGGAGCATTTGACTGCTTCACTTGATAAAAGGATAAGTTCAGCCAGAGCCTTGGCAGACAAAGGGGTACTTGTAGGCTTTCATTTTCATCCAATAGTTGTATATGATAATTATTTAGCTGAGTATGAAAAAATTTATAAAAAGCTTATTGATACATTTAGTGTAGATGAGGTTGTATTGGTCTCACTTGGGACTTTGACTTTTATAAAACCAGTAATTCAAAAATTAAGACAAAGAGAGCTAAAATCAAAAATCCTACAGATGCCATTTGAAAATATCAATGGTAAACAATCTTATGATTTAGAAACTAAAAAGCAGATGTTTAAACATGCTTATGATAGTTTTAAACCTTGGCATAAAGATGTTTATTTTTATCTTTGTATGGAAGCGCACTCTTTGTGGAAAGATGTATTTGGGTATGAATATGCTACAAATAATCAAATGGAAGATATGATGAAGATGAGTTATATGAATAAGATTAGGAAAAAAAATGTTACATGATGTAGTAAATTGGGTAGTTGGTACTGTTTCAGATTTGGGATATATTGGTATATTTATTATGATGTTTTTAGAGAGCAGTTTTTTCCCTTTTCCATCTGAAGTTGTTATGATACCTGCAGGTTATTTGGCTTCAAAAGGTGATATGAACCTTGGTATTGCAATTGGTGCAGGAATTTTTGGAAGTTTAAGTGGAGCAGTGTTTAATTACTATTTGGCACTTAAATTTGGAAGAAAATTTATAGCTAGATGGGGTAAATATCTATTTATAAAAGAGGAAACTTTGGAAAAAATGGAAGATTTTTTTGCCAAACATGGACATATATCCACTTTTAGTGGCAGATTAATACCAGCTGTAAGGCAATATATCTCATTGCCTGCAGGTTTAGCAAAGATGGATATATGGAAGTTTTCACTTTATACATCATTGGGTGCAGGTATTTGGGTGGTGATTTTAGCACTTCTTGGGTATTTTATAGGGGAAAATCAAGCATTGATCGATCAGTATCTCAAAACTATAATTATTTATATAATTGTTATGTTGTTTACTGGTGTATTATTTTATATGTTATACCATAATAAAAAAGGGCTTAAAAAATAAGATGAAAGCTATAATTACAGGATACAGTAGTGGAATTGGAAAAGCTATTTGTGAACAGATTGAAAATAGATATGAGATAATTAAATTAAAAAGTCGCCTTGAGAATATAGATTCTTTAGAAAAAGAGGTAAAGCAGATTTTAAAAACTGCTGATATTGATCTGCTTGTAAATTGTGCAGGAGTTGGAGTATTTGAACCACATGAGCAGTTAAATATCAAGCAGATTAAATCACTTATAGATATTAATCTAACTGCACCAATTATTTTAACAAACTTGGTTCTTAGAAGTTTGAAAAAAACAAAAGGGCATATTATAAATATTAGCTCTATAGAAGCAACAAAACACTCAAAGTTTTCTGCACTTTATACTGCTAGTAAATCTGGACTTAGAGATTTTTCACTAAGTTTATTTGAAGAGGTGAGAAAATCTGAGGTAAAAGTGTGTTCAATAAACCCTGATATTACAAAAACATCTTTTTTTGATGATCTTAAATTTGAGCCATCTTCTAAACAAGATACATACCTTTTGGCTAGTGATATTGCAAAAGCTGTACAGTATGTATTGGATTCAAATGGAACAATAACAGACCTTACTATACGACCTACAAAGTTTGAGATAAAAAGGAAATAGAAATTTGATTACACATTGATATCGTGTAACTCTTTAAATAGATATGCTTCCACAATATCTTCAATATATCTTTGCATAGGTGCTACAAGTACAGCGATATTTTCTTCCATAAACGGCCATATATACTCTTTGTCACTTTGAACAATTACACAATCAACCCACTCTTTGATTTGTGTTCTATCATCATAAAATTCACATCTTTGCATTCTGCCTTCACTCATTTCAAGTAAAGCCCAAGCTTTTACCTCTTCAAGTAAAGTTAGTTTTGCTTCATCGACATCTTTTTGATCAACAGGTATTAGTAGTAACATATGATTTTATCCTTTAATTAGTACAACTATTATATAATCTTTTTTTTAAAAAAGGATTATAAATATGGATTTGATGAATTATATAGATAGGGGAGGAGTGATTGTACTCATTTTGATAGGTTTAAATATTATAGGGTGGAGTATAATGCTTGTGAAATTTTTTCAACTTACATTTATAAATTCAAAAAAACTGCAAATAAGCAATCATATAGTTCAAATTCTTGAAAAAACAAACCCAAATTTTTTAAATCAAACATTACAAAATTCACTTGAAAATCAAATCAAATCTCTTGAAGGTGGCTTGAATATTATCAAAATAATTGCAAGTATTGCTCCACTGCTTGGACTTTTAGGTACAGTTGTTGGAGTACTTAGTGCTTTTGATTCTATAGCTCAAAATGGACTTGGACAAACTTCAGTTTTTGCAAGTGGGATTTCTGTAGCACTTATTACAACAATAGCTGGACTTATTGTAGCAATACCACATATTATGGGGTATAATTATTTTATAAGTAGGATTGATAAGATTGAGTTAGAGATTCAAAAAGAGATCTTAGAAAAAATATAATATGAAACGAAGAGAAACAATAACACCAGATCTAACACCACTTATTGATGTGGTTTTTATACTATTGATATTTTTTATAGTTAGCTCTGTATTTAAAAAAGAGGAGCTGGCTTTGGCTCTTAATCTTCCAAGTTCAAATGCAAAAGAGGTTGAAGTAGAGATAAAACAATTATCGATTGAGCTTTCAAAAGATCAATTAGCATATATGGGTAAAAAACTAAGTTTTGATCAGTTTGATACAGCTTTGTCAAAAGTGAAAAACAATAAAAAAGATATAATAGTGCGAATAGACAAGGATGTACCATATAACAGGGTTGTAAAAGTACTTGATATATTGCAAAAATATAATTTGAATAATTTGGCACTGGTGACAAAGGAATAATTTGAGAGCTTTATGTATAAGTGCAATAGCATCAAATCAGGGTAAAACCATACTAACAACTGCTCTTTTGCACTATTTTAGAAACAATGTAAGAGCTTTTAAAATAGGACCAGATTATATAGATCCCCAATTTCATGCAAAAGTAAGTAAAAATCCAAGTATAAATCTTGATACATATATGATGAATAAAAAACAGGTAAAATGGCTTTTTAATCACTACAGTGATCAAAAAATCTCTATATGTGAAGGGGTGATGGGTTTTTATGACGGTTTAAACAAAGGTTGCAGTGCCTATGATGTAACCAAACTTCTGAAAATACCTACAGTTTTGATTTTGGATGGAGCCGGAAGTTATATAACTGTAAGTGCAGTTTTAAAAGGGTTAAAAAGCTATAAAAAAAACAATACTGTTAAAGCTGTAGTATTAAATAATCTCTCATCTCAATCACACTATGAGCTTATAAAAAAACAGATTGAAAAAGATTTTGATGATGTTAGTGTATGTGGGTGGATTGAAAAAAATCTTGAATCTCTAGAAGGTACACATCTTGGGCTTGATCTGGATGATATAAATAAATTGGAGTTTATAACTATAGAGGTTTTAAAACATATAGATATTGATCTGATTAAAAAAATATCAAAAATAAAAAAACAAAAAAACAAAAAATATCCATTTAAAAAAATAGAAAAAAATGATAAAAAACTAGCAATAGTATATGATAGCAATTTCTCATTTTTATACTGGGATAACTATATGTTTTTAAAGCAGATTTTCAAAAGTGTAGTTTTGGTTGATTCTACAAAAGATGAAGTTATCCCACAAGATTGCAACAGTGTGTATATTTGTGGTGGATATGTAGAAACAACAAAAGCCTATGAGAAAATAAAAAACTCAAACAGTTTTAAAAACTCACTTATTCAACACTCTTTTAACAAAGATAAAAAAATCTATGCAGAGTGTGCAGGATTGCTTTATCTTGGCAAAGAGGTACAAAATAAACCAATGAGTGGAATTTTGGATGTAGAGTTTATACTTCAAGAGCGATTTGCAAGACTTGGATATTATATCAATGAACAAAATATCAAAGGGCATAGTTTTCACTATACTGTGCCAGTTGATTATAGTAAAGGTTTTGATATACTAAGTAAAACAAAAAACGGCAATGGAAAAGTTGGATCTTGGAGCAATGAGAGTAAAAATGTATTTGGTACATATTTGCATACAATGTTTAGAAACAATACAACTTTGGTAAAAAAATATTTAATATAAAGAGGTAAAATGGTTAATAATATAGTTGGAACAAACGATTTTATAGAGTATCTAAGAGGTAAAAGTGCTACATTTATATTGGCTTTAAGCAACAGTGATACTGCAAATATAGAAGGTATAACTCAAGCTGGAATTCCTGGTATGCTTCATCTTACACCAGTACTTGATAGTGAGTTTATATGTACAGGGCAAGTAAGAAGTTTAAAAGACATAGCAAAAACTCCAAAAGGTGTTCCAACACCAGCTTTAATAAGTAGGGCAGTGCATCTTTTAAAACCTTTTTCAAATATACAATTATTGGATTTGGGATTACAAATCAAGCCAAAAGTTGATTATTTTAAAATATATGATTTTGATATAAAACCATCAAATGCTATAGATAAACAAGCAAATATACCAGCACTAAAGCTTTTTGAAAAAGGGATAAAATTTGGACAAGAGTATGAGTGTAAAGATGATTATATAATATTAGCCGAATCGGTTCCAAGTGGAACTACAACTGCAAGTGCAACAGCTACTGCTCTTGGATATGATGTACAAAACAGATTTAGCAGCAGTTTTAAAAATGTACCAAATGATATAAGAGCCATCACTATTCAAAAAGCACTTGATAATCTAAGTAGCAATGATGATCTGTTTGCTATATTATCAAAAGTGAGTGATAATATGCTTATATTTAATGCAGGTTTTATACTTGGGCTTAACAATAAAGTCCCATTGGTACTTGCAGGTGGAACACAAATGGCCTGTGTACTGTTAGTAGTAAACTCTATACTAAAAACTATGGGTGGTACGATTGATACATCAAATCTGGCATTGTGTACAACCTCTTGGGTTGCAAATGATGAAAACTCAGATATAAAAGCACTTTTGGAAATGCTTGATTTTAAAATCAATGCTTATTTTAGTGATTTTGATTTTTCGCTATCAAATCATCCAGCTTTAAAACTGTATGACCAGGGTGAAGCAAAAGAGGGTGTAGGAGCTGGAGCTGCTTTGATGTACGGATTGCTTAATGGTTTAAGCAAAGAGCAGATAACTTCAAAAGTTGAGAGTTTTCTAGTATAGATGAAAATATTTGTATTTGGTGGACAAAAATCTGGAAAAACATCTTATGCAATGAAGTGTGCTTTGGATTTGGCAAAAAACAAAAAGCCAATATATATAGCAACCTATGATAACAGTTATGATGATAGCTCTATGCAAAAAAGGGTGAAAAAACATATATATGAGAGAAAAGGGAAGTTTAAAACTGTTGAAAAAACTGTTAAACTTCACAAAAGTATAAAACCAAATAACACATATATAATAGATTGTATGAGTATGTGGCTTTTAAACCATATAGATATGAAACAAAAAAAGATATTAAAACAGTTAAAAAAACTTCTTCATACAAAAGCAAATATTGTTTTTGTACTAAATGATATCTCAAGTGGAGTAATTCCAATAGATAAGCTAAGTAGAAAATATGTAGATATAAGTGGACTAATTGGTCAAGAGTTGGCAAAAAACTGTGATAAAACAGTAAGGGTAGATTATGGCATACCAACAAAACTCAAATAATATTACTCAAGCTGTAAAATTTGCTTTTGGCTATTTTACAGTTTTACCTGTAAAATCTGGCTATTTTGAAGCAAACAAAGAGTTTTATAAAACTGTTGTTTTTACTTTGCCATTGGTTGGTTTTGTACTTGCATTAATAGTTGTTGCTTCTTATGAATTTGTTTTTACACATACAATTTACAGTGCTTTTATATGCTCACTATTTTATATATTTCTAACAGGATTTTTACATCTTGAAGCTGTAGCAGATACTATTGATGGGTGGTATGCAAGTTTTGGCAAAAAAGATATATATGAAGTGATGCACGAACCTCAAATAGGTTCTATTGGAGCAGTAGCTACTTTTTGTATAACACTTTTACAAATAGCTTCACTTATGTATTGTTTGTATGAACAATACTATTTGGTTATATTTTTATCTTTTGTTTTAAGTAGGTTTGGCGTATATTTTGCTTTGATATTTGATTTTCATAAAAAAAGTATTTTTATCAATGAGATGAAAAATGCTATAACATTTAACACTGTATTAAAAATTGTATTTTTCCCACTTAATATAGTAGTTAATCTGATTTTAAATATACTAAAAAATCGTCTTGGATTTTTAAACGGAGATACTTTGGGGTTTATGATAGTTGTAGTTGAGATAATAGTATTAAATACAGGAATAGTGTTATGTTAGAGTTTGCTCACGGTGGAGATATAAAATCTTTTGCAAAGCAGTTAAACTGCAAAGTTGATGAGATTATTGATCTGTCTTCAAATATAAATTTTATAAAACCAGATATAGATATAGATTTTAACACCCTTGATATAAGTGCTTATCCAAATTATGATGATCTATATAAAGCTTTGGCAAAAAACTACAATATAAATATAGAAAATATAGAGCTTTTCAATGGTGGAAGCAGTGCTATTTTTTCACTTTTTGGTTTTTTAAAAAGCAAAGGGTTGCAAAAATGCACTATTTATTCCCCTGCATATTTGGAGTATAAAAAGGCATCTACAATATTTGATTTTCATATAAAGCAAATAAACAGACTTGAAAATATAGGTCAAATGGTATTGCCAAACTCACTTGTGATATTTGTAAACCCTTCAACTCCAGATGGAACACTGTATGATATAGAAGAGTATTTGCAATACTGGAAACAAAATAACTGTATAGTGTTGATTGATGAGTCATTTTTGGATTTTACAAATGGGGTAAGTGCTATAAAGTATCTAAATGAGTTTGATAATATTTTTATATTAAAATCATTGACAAAGTTTTACAGTAGTGCAGGTATCAGACTTGGTATGATAATCTCAAACAGTGCAAATATACAAAGCTTTAAATCTATTCAAAGTGCATGGAAAATATCACAATTTGACAGTAACTATATACAAGAGGTCTTAAAAGATACAAAATTTAAAAATATAGCAAAATCTATCAATATCAATAATAATCTACTTTTAAAAAAAGTACTAGAGGATTCAAATCTATTTGAAAAAGTATATGAAAGCAAAGCAAACTATATACTTGCAAAACTAAAAAATATAGATGCAAAAACTCTACAGCAACATCTGCAAAAATATAAAATTATGATAAGGGATTGTTCAAATTTTGATTTTTTAAACAGCTCTTATGTAAGGGTTGCAGTAAAAAGTGAAAACAGTATCAAACTTTTAAAAGAGGCTTTAAGCAGTGTTGATAAACAGTAAACTTCTAAATAGATTATCCTTAATCGTATCAGTTGTGATGGTAGGGTTTATGGGGTATTTGACTTTAAAAAGCTATATCTTTGTAGATACTCACCATATAGATATACAAGGAAGCACCTATGTACATCAAGTATCTACAAAACCGTATGTAAAACATATTGCTCTTAAGCTTACAGAACATTGTAAAAGTGATGCCTGTGCTATTCAGGAGCTTTTGAATTATGTAACAACAATCTCGTATAAAATCAATCCAAGTATCTCAAGAAGTCCAAAAAATACTATTAAAAACGGGTATGGGGATTGTGATGACAAAAGTAATCTTTTGATCTCTATGCTTCACTCTTTGGGATATGAAGCCTATTTTGTACTTGTACCTGGACATATATTTACAATAGTAAAGCTTGATGATAAAAGGTATAGCCATTTTAAAGGTTTATATGTAAACGGGACAAAATATTATATACTTGAATCAACAGCAAAGATGTCACCTATTGGGTTTCCTTTAAAATATAGTCTTGATAAAATAAAAGCTATAGTTGATCCTTTTTCAAACACAAAAGTTGATATAAAACAACTAGAATGGAAAATATAATATGAATGATATATCTATATTTGGAACAAGCAGTGATGCTGGTAAATCTACACTTACATTTATAATTGGCAAGATGTTACAAAAACAAGGTTTTAAAGTGGTGCCTTTTAAAGCTCAAAATGTATCAAATAATTCAAGTGTGGCAGAAGATGGAAGTGAACTTGCTATGGCACAATATTTTCAAGCTGATGTTTTAGGGGTAAAAACTTCACATCATCTAAATCCTGTATTGTTAAAATCTGGATTTAAAAACAGTGCAAATATGATAATAAATGGCAAATCAATAGGAAATAAAGATGTAAGATCCTATTATAAGGATTTAAACTATTTAAAACCAATAGTTGATAAATCATACAAATATTTAAAAAAACGATATGATATTGTAATAGCAGAAGGTGCAGGAAGCCCAGTAGAGTTAAATCTTATGGATAAAGATCTCTCAAATATCTATATAGCAAAAAGGTTTAATACAAAAATAATCCTTGTAGCAGATATACAAAAAGGGGGAGTGTTTGCTTCAATTTGGGGAGTTTATAATCTATTACCTAAAAAATTAAGAAAAAATGTAATAGGTGTAGTTGTAAATAAATTTTGTGGAGACAGAAGCTTGTTTGATGAGGGGATCAAAATTATTGAACAGCAGTTTAAAATCCCTGTACTTGCACTTTTGCCATATAAAAGTCTAAATATAGGTTTTGAAGATAGTGCATCTTTGCTTAACTATACTCAAAAAAGTGGTGGCAAAATCAAAATTGGTGTGATAAAGTTTCCATATATTAGTAACTATAACGATTTTGAGCCATTGATTTTGGATGATGAGGTGCAGTTGGATTTTATAACTTCTAATATACACAGCTATGATATGATAATACTGCCTGGAAGTAAAAAGGTATTTGAAGATTTAAGATGGTTGAAAACCCAAGGGCTGTTTAATCAAATACAAAACTACTCTAAAGTAATTTTGGGTATTTGTGGTGGGTATGAGATGATGTTTAAAGTTTTAAAAGATAAACATAAAATAGAGGATAATATAAACAGTAAAATAAAAGGGTTTGGTTTTATAGATTCTACAATCAAATTTAAAAAAACAAAAACTTTAAAAAACACTACTTATAAGCAGTTTGGTATGAGTATAAAAGGGTATGAGATACATCATGGAAAAGTAAAAGATGGGTTTAGTTGGTATGAGAAAAAATATATAAAAGGGACTTTTTTACATGCAGTGTTTGAAAATGATAACTTTAGAACAAAACTTTTAAAACAACTAAATAAAAATTACAAAGGGTATAGTTTTCAAAAATTTAAAAAACAAACCATAAATAACTATATAGATGAGATGTCAAAATATATAGATATCAATAAAGTAGTAAAGTGTTTATAAAAATAGCATTATTTGCATATATCATCGATAGAGTTTTTGGTGAGTTTAAATTTGTCAAACACCCTGTAGTCTTAATGGGTGAATATATAAAATGGTTTGAGAAAAAATATTATCAAAACAGCATTGCTTCAGGGGTTGGACTTACTGTTTCACTCATTGCTATAGTATTTATTGTAAGTTATATTTTAGAGCTTATATTGCCTTGGTACTGTCAAGCAGTAATTGCTTCAGCTGGAATTGCTAGTAAAATGTTGTATGAGAGTGTAAAAGATATTATAAAAAATCCCAAAAATATAAGATATTTGGTTAGTCGTGATACAGCTGATCTAAGTAGAAGTGATATAAACAAAGCTGCAGTTGAAACCTATGCAGAAAATTTAAGTGATGGGGTTATTGCTCCACTTTTTTATCTTTTGTTTTTTGGGCTTAGTGGTTTGTGGGTATATAAGGCAGTTAATACTTTGGATTCTATGGTAGGGTATAGAAATACAAAATATGAATTATTTGGAAAATTTAGTGCAAGGCTTGATGATATACTAAATTTTATCCCTTCAAGAATTTGTGCTTTTTTAATCTCTTTGTTGTTTTGGTCAAAAAAAAGTTTTAATGCTATATTTGATTTTGGATATAAGCATGAGAGTGTAAATGCAGGATATCCAATATCTGCTATGGCTGCAGCTTTGGATGTATCTCTTGGTGGAGCCACCTCATATTTTGGCAAAATAAAACAAAAGCCATATTTTGGAGATGGTAAAAAAAGTATAAGTATAGATGATATAAAAAAAGCTTTGAGTTTGCAAATAAGGCTTGATATATTTATAGTAGTGATTTTAGGAGTTTTATATGGGATATATTGATTGGTATGAAAAACATGCCATAAAGCATAAAGCTATTATGCAAAAACTGACACACTTAAGCAATGATGAGGTAATAGAGTATTTTTCATGGGAAAATATGTGTAAAAATGAGGTAGATTTTTGCCCTTTGTATAAAGATAATAAAAAGTGTCACGATATGGATGAGCTTAACTGCTATTTGTGTGCTTGTCCAAATTTTAGATTTGATGATGAACAAGAAGTTGTTAAAAGCAAGTGTGCTATTAATTCTAAAGATGGGGTACAAAAAGATTATGGTGGTGTAGTGCATCAAGATTGTTCTGCTTGTACAGTTCCACATCATACCAAATATATAAAAGAGGTATTTGATCGTGATTGGAAAAATATAATGTCTAAAGTTCCTCCAAAGAAATAGCTTAGTATAATAACACTTATTATAATTTAGGAAGTAAAATGAAAAAATATATACATTGGATATTAGCAGTTGTAATCACTTTGGGTTTAAGTGGTTGTTATAGCAGTACTACAAACTCTGGAGCTGTTGGTGTAAAAAGAAAACAATTTATGATGCTATCTTCTAATCAAATAAATCAAGGTGCAAGATTAGCTTATACAAAAGTAATAACAGGTGCAAAGAAAAAACATGCACTCAATAAAGATAGAGCTATGGTAAACAGATTAAATAGAATTATGAGAAGATTAGTTCCTCAAACTGTTGTATTTAGACCAGATGCAATTAACTGGAAATGGGAAGTAAATTTAATACAATCAAATCAGCTAAATGCATGGTGTATGCCTGGAGGTAAAATAGCATTTTACAGTGGTATAATAAATAGATTAAAATTAAACGATGCTCAAATTGCTGCTATTATGGGGCATGAGATGTCACATGCTCTAAGGGAACATTCAAGAGAAAGAGCATCAAGAAACTATGCAACACAGATGACTATAAATATTGGTGCTCAACTGCTAGGTCTTGGAAGAGGAACAGCAAGTATTGCAAATCAAGTAGCAAATGTAACTTTAACTTTACCAAATAGTAGAGAAGCAGAAAGGGAAGCTGATCGTATGGGTGTAGAGTTGGCTGCTCGTGCTGGATATAATCCAAAAGAGGCTATAAAAGTTTGGGAGAAGATGGCAAGAGTATCAAAAAGTTCACCACCTGAAATTTTAAGCACACACCCTATACATTCTCATAGAATTGCAGATCTTAAACAATACAGCTCTATTGTTTGGCCTTTGTATTTACAAGCAAGAAAAAGATATAACTAAGAGTGAACTCTTAGAACATATCTGTTCTAAGAATTGCTCCACTACTTGCATTTGTTACAAGTGCTCTGTATTGTTTTAACCAGCTAGATTTGATATCTTTTTTAAATGGTTTAAATTCAGCTTTTCTTTTAGCTATCTCATCATCACTTAAATTTACACTTAAGATATATTGATCTACATCGATATGGATCTCATCACCATCTTTTAAAAGTCCAATCATTCCACCTTCAGCAGCTTCAGGAGATACATGACCAATAGAAGCACCTCTTGTAGCACCACTAAATCTTCCATCAGTAATAAGGGCAACTTTGTCACCTAGTCCCATACCCATAATAAGTGAAGTTGGGGCAAGCATCTCTTGCATACCTGGACCACCTTTTGGACCTTCATATCTAATAACTACAACATTACCAGCTTTTACTTTACCACCTGTGATTCCAAGTATAGCTTCATCTTGAGAATCAAAACAAACAG
>Ga0256843_1002700_pt1 | contig 12783 bp, 9 predicted proteins | sample AlvinellametaG_FD_191572 | JGI IMG/M metagenome (GOLD analysis project Ga0256843, IMG submission 191572) | Pompeii worm associated microbial communities from hydrothermal vent at the East Pacific Rise, Pacific Ocean - Alvinella | ecosystem: Host-associated > Annelida > Integument > Unclassified ... | reverse complement strand
ATCAGCTAATTTTATCTCCACAGGCCAATAATCAATTACCGAATTTTGCAACTGAACAAAATGAAACTTAATTTGCAAATAGCTAATTAGCAAGCCTACCATTATTCCAAGAAAACCTCCTAACACATTGATAAATAACCCCTCTAAAAAGAATACCTTTTGTATAAAATGCTGTGTTGCACCCATACTTATTAATGTTTTTATATCTTTTTGCTTATCAAACAACAACATGCTAATCGATGCGATAATATTAAACGTAGAAAGAATAAGAATAAAACCAAGTATTAAAAAAACCATCCACTTTTCGGTTTGATTTGTTTTAAAAATTAACTCGTTTTGTTCGTATCTTGTTTTTACCTCAAACTCATTTCCTACAATTTTTTGTATTTCTTTTTTAATTAAACTAGCATCGTACCCTTCTGTTACTCCTATTTCTAGTGCTGTAATCGAGTTTTTATATTCCAATAGGTTTTTGGCATAATCTATCGATGTAATAATGTATTGGTTGTCGAATTCTGGATTAATCGAAAATACACCACTTACGTTTATCATTAGAGGTTTAAATGCTTTTTTGTTATTTTTAGAAAGTTTTTTGTTTCGTAACAATCCGTATGCAGTAATGGCATTGCTATACCTAGGGTCGCTCGAAACTTGTAGCTTGTTTTGAATACCTAAGCCTATAATTGTGTGCTCAAAACCATCTTGTTTTAGCGTGGCATCTCCTTCTATAATTGCTTCTGATATTTTACATACGGTAAAAAAGTTGGAATCTACACCTTTTAATGTTGCTGTTATCCATTGTTCCCCATGTTTTATCATGGTTATTTCTTCTATAACTTTGGCAACTCCCTCTACGCCTTCTATATTGCTAATTCGAACCAATGTATTGTCTAATGGAGTAAATGTTTTTCCTTGTTTTACGGTTATTTTAATTGCAGGGTCAAAAGAACTAAATAAATTTTGTACCAACCCTTCTATACCATTAAAAGCACTTAACACAATAACCATTGCAGTTGTACTAATAAAAATACCAAATACAGATATAAGCGATATAATGTTTATTGCACTATGCGATTTTTTAGAAAAAATATATCGTCTTGCTATGTAAAATTCCGTATTCACTTTATTTTTTTTCTATGTATTTAATTGCTTCTTGCACATCTCTATCAAATGGCATAATAATTAAATTACGAGCACTAACGTCAAACAAGTAAGTTGCTATTTCTGCTTTTAATTGGTTTTTTATTCTCTTTTTAGAATGTTCTAGTTGACTGTCTATTTTCTTTATACCCAAGGCTGTATCGGCATAGGTTACAAAATCATTTAGCAATTGGTCGCTAACCTCAAAGTTTTTATTAAACTCTTCTACATCTTTGTACTTCAATTTACTTCTATTCTTATCTATATAATCAAAAGTAAAATCTCTAAATGCCGTTGAATACATTAAGTTAGTATAATAATGCGACGCACCTGTTGTATCTATTGGTACAAAAATGTCGGGCATAATACCTCCTCCTCCATAAACTATTTTGCCTTTTGGGGTGGTAAATTTTTCTAAACTCTCAAAATGTGCACTATCCAACTCTTGTAATTCTCCATTTTCATACCTATCCATCAAATCATGTTGGTAATCTATACCTTCGCCATAGGCTTTTTGAATACATCTGCCCGTTGGTGTATAATACCTCGATACGGTTAAACGCATTTCAGAGCCATCTTCTAAGCGAATAGGCTGTTGTACCAGTCCTTTTCCAAAAGTACGACGCCCAATAATTGTTGCCCTGTCGTTGTCTTGCAATGCTCCACTTACAATTTCACTTGCCGAAGCTGTAGAACTATTAACAAGCACTACCACTTCTTTGTCTTCAAAATTACCGTAACTGGTAGCATAAATTTCTTTTTTATCTTGATGTGTTCCTTGTGTATAAACAATTAGTTTTCCGTCCTCCAAAAACTCATCGGCAACATTTACAGCAGTGTGCATATATCCACCTCCATTGTTTCGCAAGTCTAATATTAGTTTTTTAATCCCATTACGGTTTAATTTCCCCAATGCTTGAGCAAATTCAGTTCCTGTTTTGTCCGAAAAATTATCTATTTTTATATATCCTATTTCTGGCGTTAAGGTATAACTTGCATTAACCGAATACAACGGTATTTCGCCTCTTATTATATCAATTTCTTTTTCTTTGTTTTTTCTCAAAATAGTAAGATGAACAGGTGTTCCGCTTTCCCCTTTTAACCTTTTGTGTACATCTTCTATTGCCAAGCCAACTCCCGCTATAACGGTGTCGTCCACTGCTATAATTCTGTCAGAAGCTTGTAATCCCGCTTTTTGGGCAGGGCCTCCATTTATAACATTGGTAACCATAAGTGTATCGCGTAGCACAATAAACCGAATACCAACACCGCCAAAATGCCCCTGCAACCGTTCGTTCTCCTGTTGGGTGTTGCGAGCCGAAATATAGGCAGAGTGCGGATCTAATTCTTTAAGCATATTTTCGATTGCCAACTCTACCAAGGCATCACGTTCTACGGTATCTACATACCTGTTTTCAATTATATCAATAACGTGGTTGAGTTTAGATACGTTTTGTTGCTGGTTAAATTGGTTGTTTTTTATAAATTTACCTGCTCCTACATAATACGCTAATGCAGAACAAACCGCTATTAATAATGGCGTTAGATATAAATATATTTTCATGTATTTAATGTTCGTTTGGATTGGAAATTTGTACGACTTCTACACCTACTTTTTTAAGAAAATCTATTCCTTCGGTGTTTTTATACTCATCGATATACACCAGCCTTTTTATCCCCGATTGATGTACTAATTTGGAGCAGTCTTTACAAGGCGATAGAGTTTGGTAGAGTGTTGCTCCCTCGCAACTATTGGTACTCGAAGCCACTTTTAAAATAGCGTTAGCCTCGGCATGTAGTACCGACCATTTTGTGTTGCCATTTTCATCTTCGCAACAGTTCTCCATCCCTGTTGGCGTACCGTTAAACCCATCGGAAATAATAGTCCTGCCACTTACTATTAATGCTCCAACTTTTTTTCGTTTACAATGCGACAATTTAGACCATTCTTGAGCCATTCGCAAATATGCTTTATCGAATCTTATTTGTTTCTCTTTTTCCACATTACAAAAGTAATCAAAATATACTAATCCAAATTGGAATACTTTTTTTTAGACAGAAATTAGCCTAAGATAGATGTTTTTTTAGTTTGGGCGTTCGAGTGGATTGTTTCGTTAAGAGACGGACAAGTTTTTAGGGGGGGCGGACAAATCGTTTGGAATATCGGATAAAACTTTCCGTCTTTTCAAGCTCGCACCTCCCTTTGCGTTCCTTAGCGGATACTTTGCGTTCTTAAAAAAAACATAGACCCAAAAACTATTTGGTGGAATGCCCTCATCAGCCAATTCACACAACCCTATAATCAAAAGAGAAAAATTATAGTTTGTAGTATATTTTCATTAGCTCATTATTTCATCAGCCAATTAGCATATTATTTTTTTTTTTCATATCGCCAAAAACATTTGAAGGAATTGGATAAAACTTACAGTCATTTCAAGTTCGTATCTCTCTTAGCGTTTCTTCGTGGAAACTTAGCGTTCTTAGCGGTTAAAAAAAACAGAGATCCAAAAACTATTTGGTGGAATGCCCTCATCAGCCAATTCACACAACCCTATAATCAAAAGAGAAAGATTATAGTTTGTAGTATATTTTCATTATCTCATTATTTTATCAGCCAATTAGCTAATTAGTTCTTAGTTCATTGTGTATTGTCATGTTTTTGTAAAAAAGAAACCAAAAATACTACTTATCCTACCACTAATACTACCTTTGCTGAGTAATAAAAAAAACAAGAAAATGAGAATTAAAAGTATTATAGGGTTGGCAATAGCATCTGGGGTATTGGTAAACTGTGGGGAGAGTAAACATAACGAAAGTAACAACGATACCAATGTAGATGAATCCAGTGCAGATCATCATTCGGGAGCTACCAACGTGAATAAAATACACTATAAGCAAGAGAAACATTTAAAAAATATAAAACAAATTACCTTTGGAGGCGATAATGCCGAAGCGTATTGGAGTTTCGACGATTCTAAATTGGTTTCGCAAATTACCAACCCAGCTTGGGGTATAGAATGTGACCAAATTTTTATTATAGATCCAAATACCACTTACAAAGATAAACAAGCTAAAATGGTGAGTACAGGAAAAGGAAGAACTACCTGCTCTTATTTTATGCCTGGAGACACAACTATATTATACGCTAGTACCCACCTTGGTAATGAAGCTTGTCCGCCTAAACCCGAAAAAAGGACAGACGGAAAATATGTTTGGCCAATTTATCCAGATTTCGATATTTTTGTAGCCGATTTAAACGGCAATATAATACAACAATTAACCGATAGAGATGGGTACGATGCCGAAGCAACGGTTTCGCCAAAAGGAGATAAAATAGTATTTACTTCTACTAGAACAGGAGATTTAGAATTGTTTACAATGGATATAGATGGTTCTAATGTAAAACAAATAACCTACGATTTGGGATACGACGGAGGTGCTTTTTTCTCGCCAGATGGAACTAAATTAATTTTTCGTTCTTCTCGCCCAAAAACAGAAGAAGAAATAAAAGAGTACAAAGAGTTACTAGCTCAAGGATTAGTAAAGCCAACCGATATGGAATTGTACGTGTGTAATGTAGATGGAAGCGACTTGCGTCAAATTACGCATTTAGGAGGAGCAAATTGGGCACCTTTTTATCATCCGTCGGGCAAAAAAATAATTTTCTCTTCCAACCATGCTTCCGAAAAAGGGTTTCCTTTTAATTTGTATATGATAAACGAAGACGGTACAGGAGAGGTAGAACAAATAACCTACGATGGAGTTTTTGATTCTTTTCCAATGTTTAGTTACGACGGTAAAAAACTAATTTTTTCTAGCAATAGAAACAATAATGGCACACACGATACTAATTTATTTGTAGCAGATTGGGTAGATTAACAGTGTTGTTGTAAAAAAATAGCAAGATATGCTCGTCTGTTTTCTTAAAAAATCACAGCAAAATAAAAAAATATTTTTGTAAATGGTTGAATTGTAGTATATTTAGGCTCATCTAAATATGCTTATCATGAAAACAAAATTACTTTTAGCCATAGGATTGTCTTTTTCTATTGGGTTGTCTTTTTCTCAAAAAACAGAAAAATCTTATACTATTCAACACAAAGAAAGTAGAACAGGATTGCCTTCTTTTGTTCAGATAAAGGAGAGTGTTCGTGTTCAAGATTTTCAAAAGTGGTTTAAAGCTAATTTTAATTTAGAAGAAGATTTTATTCTTGTTCTAAATAGTAAGGTAAGCGATGAGTTGGGGTACGAGCATTATCGTTTTGATTTATTTTACCAAAATAATAGAGTAATTGGAGCAAATATTATTGCTCATGTATTAAATAATCAAGTCAAAAGTTTTAATGGCTTTTATATTCCTAAAGTAAACAATACCGCTGTAAGATTAACGGAGGAAGAAGCACTTACTATAGCATTAGATGAAGTAAAAGCAAACCAATATAAATGGGAATTACCACAGGAAGAAGCATTGTTGCAAAAAGAAACTAAAAACCCTTTTGCAAGCTATTTCCCAAAGGGCGAAATAGTATATGCCCCTACTAATGGAAAGTTTAATTTAAACAGTTATAAAAAAGCATATCGCTTCGAAATATATGCACATCAGCCACTTTCTAAACAAGAAGTATTTGTAGATGTTAATACAGGGAAAGTAATTTTTAAACACGATTTAATCCATATATCCGATCAAGTTGGTACAGCAACAACAGGGTATAGCGGTGTGCAAACAATTACAGCAAATTCTACCAATGGAGGATTTACCCTCGAAGAATCGGGGAGAGGAAATGGAATAGGAACATACAATATGCAAAATGGAACCAGTTATAGTAATGCTGTTGATTTTGTTGATGGAGATAATAATTGGGTGTATAACAATGTAAATAAATATGCTCTTGATGCACATTGGGGTGCCGAAATGACTTATGATTACTTTTTGAATAATCACAATAGAAATTCGGTAGATAATAATGGTAAAGCTCTTATTAGCTATATTCACTACGACGTAAATTTTGCCAACGCATATTGGGACGGAAATAGAATGACTTATGGAGATGGCTCTGATGGAAATAGCCCTTTTACAACTTTAAAAATAGCAGGGCACGAAATTACACACGGATTAACACAGTTTTCGGCAGGTTTAATTTATCAAAACGAGTCTGGAGCTTTAAACGAGTCTTTTAGTGATATTTTTGGGCGTTCGATAGAAGCGTATGCAAGACCAAACAATACCGACTGGGTAATGGGTAATGGACTTGGTTTTGTAATGCGAGATATGAGTAATCCTAATTTAACAGGAGACCCAGATACTTACAATGGTACAAATTGGTACACAGGTACAGCCGACAATGGAGGAGTACATACAAATAGTGGCGTGCTAAATTATTGGTATTATTTGCTTACCGATGGAGGTTCGGGAACAAACGATTTAGGAAATAACTATAATGTTACAGGCATAGGATTAACAGATGCGAGTAAAATAGCCTTTAGAACATTAACAGTTTATTTAAACTCTAATTCGCAATATCAAGATGCTTATACCTATTCGATACAAGCCGCAGAAGATATTTTTGGAGCGTGTTCGCCCCAGTTAGAAGCTACACACAATGCTTGGTATGCTGTAGGCTTTGGGAATGGCTTTTCGGGAGCTATTACTGCCGATTTTACACCTAGTACAACAGGAGGTTGTGCTGTTCCGATGGATGTTTTCTTTTCCAATAGTAGTTCGCCTAGTTCTAATTTTCAATGGGATTTTGGCGATGGTAGCACTTCTACTTCACCTAATCCAACGCATACTTATACCACGGCGGGCACTTACACTGTTTCTTTAATTGTTAGTAGCTCAAATTGTGGTTCAGATACCTCTATTATTACAAATGCAATTACAGTGGGTAGTTTGCCTGCTCCAACAGCTTCCGATGTTAATATGTGTTCTTCTGGAAGTACGCAACTATCGGCATCTGCTAATGGAACAATTCAATGGTACAATGTTCCAAATGGAGGTACAGCAATTGCTCAAGGAAGTAATTTTACTACGCCAACAATATCGTCTAATACAACTTACTATGTAGAACAAACTACAGGAGGAAACCAAAATGTAGGCCCTGTCGATCATTCTTTTGGCAATGGCGGATATTTTAGCGGAGATCAATACTTAATTTTTGATTGTTTGTCTAACTGTACACTAAATTCGGTTTGGGTAGATGCCAATGGTAGCGGAAACAGAACAATAGAATTAAGAGATAATAACGGAAATGTATTACAATCGGCAACCATTAATATTCCGAATGGGCAAAGTAGAATAAATCTTAATTTTAATTTGCCAGTAGCACAAGATTTGCAACTAGGGTGGGCACAAGGAAGTCAGCCTAACTTATATCGAAATAGCGACGGAGCAAATTATCCTTATACTTTAAATGGAGTAATCTCTATAAAAAATAGTAGTGCGAGTGTTGCAGGGTATTATTATGCTTTTTACGACTGGGAAGTTTCTACACCTATTTGTGTAAGTCCAAGAACAGCCGTAAATGTAACGGTTTCGCAAGCACCGACAACCACCAACGGAAATCGATGTGGTGTAGGAACAGTAGATTTAAGTGCAAATGGGTTTGGTTCGGGAACTTTAAATTGGTACGATGCTCCTACGGGAGGTAATTTAGTTGGAACAGGTTCACCATTTACCACTCCATCGATTAATGCAACTACAAGTTATTATGTAGAAGAGGTAATTAGTATGCCAACCATAACAGGAGCTCCTACCGATAAGAATTTTGGTACAGGAGGTTATTTTATTGGCGACCAACATTTAATTTTTAATTGTTATTCTCCTACATTGTTAAAATCGGTAAAAGTATATGCCGATGTAACTAAAAATAGAACCATAGAATTGAGAGATAATAACGGAGCTGTATTGCAAACAACAACCATTAATATTCCAGCAGGCGAAAGCAGGGTAACACTAAACTTTAATATACCTGTAGGTAATAATTTGCAGTTGGGGGTAGCAAATGGTAGCTCTCCTGGGTTGTGGAGAAATAATGCAGGAGCTAACTATCCTTATACTATTGGTAGTTTGGTAGAAATAACAGAAACAAGTGCTCAAGCTTTAGGTTATCCAAATTATTATTATTTCTTTTACGATTGGTGGGTTTCAGAGCCCGATTGTATAACGGATAGAACCGAAGCTATAGCAACTGTCGATGGTAATTCAGATCCTACAATTACTCCTGTTTCTTCGCTTTGTACGTCAGATGCACCAATAACCTTAACTACAGCATCGGCAGGAGGTACTTGGAGTGGTAACGGAATTAATGCTAATGGTGTTTTTGACCCTTCGATAGGAACAGGAAGTTATCCTATAACTTATACAATAAGTGGAAACTGTGCAGCGTCTGACCAAATAACTATTATTGTTAACGACGATGCAGATGCTACAATAACTTCGGGAACCACGTATTGTTTAGGGCAAGGCGATGTTCAATTAACGGCTGTTGATGCAGGTGGAATTTGGAGCGGAAATGGAATAACTAATAGCAATAATGGAACATTTAATACCAACACCGCAGGAGTTGGTTTACACACTATAACTTATACCATAACAGGCTCGTGTGGCGATACTAGCTCTGTAAATATTTATGTATCGCAAAGTGGCGATGCTACATTTTCTGTGCCTCAATCGGTTGTTTGTGAAAACGATAACCCAATTACGCTTTCGCCAGTAACAAATGGAGGAATATGGTCTGGAAATGGAGTAGATGCTAATGGCGTTTTTGACCCTTCTGTTGCAGGTGTTGGAAGTCATGCTATTACATACGATTTAACGAGCGGGTGTAATAGTACCCATACCGAAACAATAACAGTACAAGCAAACGCAAATGCTGCAATAGATTATGTAGCTCCTCTTTGTACAACAAACAACCCTATTACTTTAACATCTGCAACAACAGGAGGTACATGGATAGGACCTGGTATAACAAACAATAGTACAGGAGAATTTGACCCTTCTGTTGCAGGAGTAGGAAGTCACGATATAACACATATTATTTCGGGAACTTGTGGCTCTACAGCAACCTCTACCATCGTAGTAGATGATTGTTCGTTTATAAATGATAATCAAGAACAAACAACCTTGCAGGTTTTTCCAAATCCAACTAGGCAAAATGTTAATATTATTGTATCGAATACAAATTTATTAGAAAATAAAGATTTAATCATTTATAACCAGTTAGGCGAAGTCGTTTTAAGTTTAACCATAACTCCTATTGCAAATAGGTATAATGCAAATATCGATTTATCGGCATTGGCAACAGGTGTTTATGCAATAAAAATAGGAGCTTTAACAAAACGAGTAACAAAAATAGATTAGAAAATTTGATTGTAATGTAAAAAAAAGTGCATATTCTTTTCAACTTGCTTATATTTGTTGTTTTGGAAAAGATTATATGAAAATAACAAAACACATAGAGAATGCTGATAAAACATTATTCTCTTTTGAAATAATACCACCTTTAAAAGGAAAAGGAATAGAATCTCTTTACGAAGGAATAGATCCTTTAATGGAATTTGAGCCCCCTTTTATAAATGTTACCTACCATAGAGAAGAGTATCAATATAAAGATATGGGAGGCGGGCTATTAAAGAAAATATCGGTAAGAAAACGCCCTGGTACAGTAGGGATTTGTGCCGCTATAATGCACAAATACAAGGTAGATGCTGTTCCTCATTTAATTTGCGGAGGTTTTAATGTAGAAGAAACCGAAAACGCATTAATTGATTTGCAATTTTTGGGAGTAGATAACGTGTTGGCTCTACGCGGAGACCCTATAAAAACAGAAGCATCTTTTCATCCAGAAAAAGGAGGGCATCGATATGCAGTAGAACTAATCGAACAAATAAACAACCTTAATCACGGTCGATATTTAGATGGTTTAACGCAAAATACACCTACTGATTTTTGCATAGGAGCTGCAGGCTACCCAGAAAAACACTTTGAAGCAATGAATCCAACATCGGATTTAAAACATTTAAAAGAAAAAGTAGATGCTGGAGCCGAATTTATAGTAACCCAACTTTTTTATGATAATAACAAGTATTTTGATTTTGTAAAACGATGTAGAGCCATAGGGATAGATGTACCAATTATTCCAGGATTAAAACCAATAACTAATCTTCGTCATATTTCTTTTTTGCCAAAATTTTTTAATGTAGATTTACCAGAGGATTTAGCAAACGAATTGGAAAAGTGCAAAACAAACGAAGCTGTGCAAAAAGTAGGATTAGAATGGGGAATAATGCAAGCAAAAGAGTTGATTAAAAACAACGTACCTGTATTGCATTTTTATACCATGGGAAAAAGTGAAGCTGTAAAAACAATTGCGAGCGAAGTTTTTTAAAATAATAAGAATAAGATATGTTTGAAAGTTGGTTTAATCATACCGTAGAAAAAATAGATTTTAATATGACAAAAGTAATTTCGTTTATAAGTAGAAAAGGAGGTTCTGGTAAAACCACCAACGCAATAAATCTTGCAACTTCGCTAAATAAAATTGGATACAAAGTCCTGTTGGTAGAAACAGATACAAATTATACTTTAATTTCGTCGAGAAAATTAGAGCTTTTTAAAAGAAAAGAAAAAGAAGACACCTATTTTCCAATATTAGCTTCAGAAGACCATAGAGTAGCCGAAGAAATAGAGCAACTAAAAGCGAGCAACTCTTTTGAAATTATTATTGTAGATAGTGCTGGAAAAACAACAGATTCTGGCATTAGAGAATTGTGTTTAGTTAGCGATATGGTAATTATTACCACAAGTTTAACACAAAATGATTTACTAGTTACCTTTCAAACGGTTAAAGATTTACTTCCAGCAAAAGAATTAAACCCCAATTTGCAATTGTGTGTGTTGCCAAATAGAATACATTCACATACTAGAATGAAAACGGTACAAGAAGTATTAAAAAACTTAGAAGCAGAAGTAATAGATACTTATGTTCCTCAACGTAAAATATACACTTCGCCTAGCACCATAGATGCAGAAAAAAAATATTTAACTGTTGCAGAAAAAATTATAAAAAAACTTAAATAATAATGGCTAGAAAAAACAACACATTAGCAGATTTGTCGGATTTTTTAAATCAAAACCCAAACGAAATAGAATTAGGAAAAGTAAAATCGAAAGAAGATTTTATATCGCGTGCACCTAATAATTTGGTTAAAGTACCCAAACCAACTAAAAAGACAACAAAAGTAGAGCAAAAATCGTTGCATGAAATAGCAAAATACTTACATGCTAAAGCCGAAAAAGAAAACAAAAGTTTTACAGAACTTTGGTTGCAACTTCTCGAAGAAGGGGTAAAAATAGACCCTCTTTTAAAACATACTACAGCATTTAAAATGATGAAAACAATACGTAAAACCTCAATGAACGTAATGCTAGAAGGTATAACACAATTGATAAAGAGAAAATAATGCGGTTCGTTTTTCTTACGCTTGCTATACTGTTTTGTTTGATAGGAATTGCTCAAAAAGGTTCTAAACAAAAAATCTATAGTTCGTTTACAACCATAAACGATGGTTTAGAAAAAACAAGAGCAGATTTGACGAAACAGATTAATCAACAATATTATTTTCTTATAAAAAAAGACAGTACTCTTGTTTTGTCGTTAGATTCTCTGCGAGAAAAAACAAATACTTTAATACGATATATTAATCAAACAAAAGTGTTGCTAATTGTAAAAACAGAAGAATTAAAGAAGGTGCAGGTTATCGATAACGATACTATTATTAGCCTAAAACATTTAACCCATTTTGATGATTATTATACCCCAACAGAATTTTTGATAGGAACAGATAGATGGAATCCTGAAAAAGGAAGATATACCACTTATGAATTACAAAAACAAATAAAAGAATACATAGATTATATAAAAAAAGAGTACAAACAAAAACATATTGTTTATTTGCAATATAATGACTATTCGTTCGTTAATCGTTTTTATCAAAAACCTTTGGCTGGCGTTATCACTTACTTATCTAAAATACAATTGGATATAAAATTGCAGGAACAAAACATATTAATAAAATTAGCACAAAACGAAAAACCGTGAAATTTATAACTTTAATTTTATTTTTTATAACTCTTGGTTTTTTAGCAAAAGCACAAACAGTTTTACCCAAAACAATAGTAGATGTTAAGGTTACTTCGGTAGAAAAAATGCGGAAAATACTACCACAAACAACAGTTGTTTTATACCGCGACAACAAAAAAATAGACTCTGTTGTGCTCGAAAAAGGACGTTATAAAGTAGAAATAGACACAGGCTATGTTTATAAAATAATTTTCTCGAAAGAGGGGTATGTTTCCAAATCGATTGTAGTAAATACAAAAGATGCTCCTCAAAAGTATAAAAAACGAGCAAAACTAAAGCTAGATATAGGGTTGTTTCATCAAAAAGAAGGGTTAAATGTTTCGTTTTTAAGAACAGAACCTATAGGTTATGCTCGCTACGATTTTGTAAGCGAAAAAATGGAATGGGACAGAGATTACCTCGACAAAATGAAAGGAAAAATAGTACGAGCAACACTCGATTATGCGAAGAAAAAGAGAAAGTGATGGTAATGCGGATTAGAAGTTTTTAATAATTTAACTTT
>Ga0256843_1002699_pt1 | contig 12797 bp, 10 predicted proteins | sample AlvinellametaG_FD_191572 | JGI IMG/M metagenome (GOLD analysis project Ga0256843, IMG submission 191572) | Pompeii worm associated microbial communities from hydrothermal vent at the East Pacific Rise, Pacific Ocean - Alvinella | ecosystem: Host-associated > Annelida > Integument > Unclassified ... | reverse complement strand
GCACGCGCACGAAATAGCCCCACGCCTGCCAGAGCAGAAAAAGCGCAAGAAGCGCCGACACCAGCATCGCCAGTCCCAGATAGTAGGCCACCCTCTTCCTTTCCGCGTCCGCTTGACATTTTCGCCAAAATGTCGATACTTTGAGCGTAGAATAACATAGAATTAAAGTTCATCCATTTACAATGGCATAAAGTGAAATAGTATTCATTCAGATGTGACGGGGGAGAGTTTTGGACGTCACGGCCGCTCATGATCAAAGGAGTCTCGTGACACATCGCGATTCGGTTCGTTTTTTCCGACGGCTGCGTCTTTTCGCGGCCGCCGGCCTGATCGTGTCGATGCCCCATCTTCACGCCGAAGAGCCGGCACTCGACTCGCTGCTGGGAGAGTACGCCCAGGAGCTCGACCTCTCGGAAGCGACCAAGAAGGAGAGCGGAGGCTTCCTGATGGTCTATACCCGTCAGGACCTCGACCGCCTGCAGATCCGTCAACTCAAGGAACTGATCGAGAAGATCCCGTTCTTCCGCTACCGCGAAGACAAATACGGCCTCTCCGACCCCTTCTACTCCCCCTACCAGCCGCCCGTCACCAACGGGATGAGGATCTACATCAACGACCGGGCCATCACCAACCCCTTCAGCAACAACGGCATGCGCCTGTTCGGCCAGATGGACATGGGTTACATCGACCACGTGGAGATCTACCTGGGGATCCCGTCGCAGACTTTCGGCATCGAAGGGGCCGCCTGCGTCGTCAAACTCTACACCAAAGACCCCGCCCGGGAGCAGACAGACCTGGCCGGCGCGCTGCTGGGCAGCCGGGGGACCCAGCAGTACTACGGCTACTCCGCCCACCAGGAGGAGAAGATCTCCTACCTCGCGTACGGCAGCTACTTCAATCTCCGCCGCCAAAACGTCACCGCGCCCGCCGGCAACACCCTCAAACGCGACAAGGAGTTCGTCGACGGCTACGCCCAGATCGCCACGGGGCACCATCGTTTCGAGTTTCAGGCGCTCAGCGGCCAGCTCGACGCCTTTTTGGGCGACAGCATGAACATGACCTCCGTCGACCCCTCCATCGACATACGCTACCTTTACGGGGGCTGGTTCTACGACAATCCCGACACGGGCTGGAAAGCCTTCGCCTACATCACCGACACCCTCAGCGACTACCGCGACCGCTCCCCCAACCCGTTGGGCGTCGTGCTCGACCCAATCTACCACATGCCCCGATTCTACTACCGCGACCACACGAAACTGGACGAACAGCTGGCCGACATCCAGCTCAAAAAGAGCCTCGATCTGGGCGCGCTGCACAGCGAAAACGGCCTCCAGGCACGCTACAAACACTTCACTTTCGATACCCTGGAGTTCGACGGCGTCGCCCGCTATCCCGGAGAGTACGACACGGAGACGATCTATTCGCTCTTCAGCGAGAACAACTACCTCATCGACGCCAACAACATCCTCGTGGCAGCCCTCAAGATCGACCGCTACATCGAAAACGGCGGCGTCAGCGACCACACCCTCTACTCGGGCCGCGTCGGCTACATCTACAACGACAGCCGCTGGACCAGCAAGACCTTTTTGATGTACAACGACGCCGCCCCGGCGATGCAGACCTATTTTCTCAACCGCTACCTCTACAGACAGACGCAAGATCCCAGGATCGAACACGGCTACATCGGCGCCACCAAACTGATCCGCAAAATGCCCCGCGACACCCTCTCGGGCATGGTGTCACGGACGATTCTCGAAAACGCCACCTACTTCAACCCCGTCTCGTTCCCGCCCGGATACGACAATTTCGGCGAAGCGATGACTTTCGACAGCTACCTGGTCGAATACGAACACCGTTTCGACGCCCTCAACGTCCTCAAATCCAACGCCTGGACGGTGCACAGCCGCTACCGTAACGGCCTGGGGAGCAGCAACACCTACGGCTTTTATCTCTCCCTGACCAATACCCTCGACCGTTTCGATATCCACAACGACCTGGTCTACAAATACTACCGCTCCTCGGGGCGGGGGCTGGATTGGAACTTCGCGCTCACCTACCACCACTCCCGCCGCCTGACGCTCTTTCTCAAAGCCAACAACATCCTGGGCGAGGCGCTGAAGCAGAACTACTTCACCGTCAACCCTTTCGCCCTCAATCCCCTGACCGAGCTCAAGGATGTCAGCGTCTTCGACAAACGGGTCTGGGCGGGATGGGAGTATCAGTTTTGAAAAAGCTGTTTATCCTGATCCTGGCACTGGCGATCCTCCCCCTCGCGGCCGGGGACGCGACGGCGCTCAAGCTGCGCATCGTCGAAAACCTCGCCCACCTTCTGGTCCAGAAAGAGCCGGTCCCCAAAGTCTACATCGACCCGCGTCTGGGCCTGCCGCTTAAAAGCGGCGACCTGAGCATCCGACCGGTCCGCGACTGCAAGGAGGCGCAGATCCTTTTTGTCACCGATATCGATACCCTGGCCAAAGAGTGCCCCCTCGACCGGCAGCGGCGCGTCGTCACCTTCTCCTACCGCGACTACCTCAGACACCGCGCCCTCGCCGCCGGGGCCTTTTTCTGGCAGAAGGGGCGGCCCAACATCGTCATCAACGCCGAAGCGGTGAAACGCTACCGCCTGCATATCCCCCGGGCCTACGAAAAGTACGTGGAGTAGCGGGCGATGTTTCGCAGGGGATCGATGCTCTTTCTGCCCTACCAGGTGGTCTACATTCTCGCCCTGCTGGCTATCACCCTCTTCGTGATCTGGTTCTACCGGGACATCGACGCGACGTTTCGGACCGTATCCGATCAGTTCATCCGCAACCAGATCAGCATCGTCGAGGAGTTCTCCGAAAATATCGAAAAGCGCCTCGCCACCCTCGTACCCGACGATCCGGTCGACACTCTCGCCGAACACCCGGAGCTCTACGAGCATGTCAACCACATCCTTTCGCTCTTTTCGACGCACCATTTCCGCTACGTCTACATCCTCTACCTCGACCCCAGGGGGCGGCTGCGATACCTGGCGGACGGCTCTTACGAGACCGACGAACGGGGCCTTTTCGGACAGAAATTCGACCCCGACACCGACAAGTGGCGCAAGGCGCTGGAGAGCGGACGGGCCGTTTATGTCCTGCAGAAGGATTTCACCGGGCTCTGGATCACCTTCTATCACCCCCTGAAGCTCTGGAAAAACCGCCGGTGCCTGCTGGTCTTCGACGTCTCCATCAGCACCCTCAAAGATTTCAAGGAGACCCTCTCACCCATCCGGGAGCTGCTTAAAACCGTTTCGGCGATTCTGCTGATTCTGCTGGGCATCAGCATCGCCTGGTCGATTCTGTACTACCTCCAGCGCAAGAAAGGGAGCATCGACCCGCTGACCCGGCTCTACAACCGCAACGTGCTGCCCCGGATCCGACAGCGCATCGACCTGCGCAGCAGCTCCGTGATTCTCGCCGACATCGACCACTTCAAACGGATCAACGACCGCTACGGGCACGACGCGGGGGACCGGGTGCTGCAGTTCGTCTCCCGTCTGCTTCTGCAGTCGACACGGCCCGAAGATATCCTGATCCGCTACGGCGGGGAGGAGTTTTTGATCCTCATCAACGACGTGACGGAAAAGAGCCGCGTACTCGCCATCGCCCAGCGGGTCATGAACGAGCTTTCCAAACGGGCCGTCGACTACAACGGCCAGCGCATCGGCGTCACCCTCTCGATGGGCGTCGTCGCGATTCCCGGAAGCGCCATGACGCTGGACGAGGCGATCCTTCACGCCGACAAGATGCTCTACATCGCCAAGACGACGGGGAGAAACCGGATGGTCGTCTACGGCGAAGAGAAGAAGATCAAGCGCCGCCTCCTCTTTCACGAAGTGGAAGAGGCATTCGCCGCCGGCGGCCTCTACTTCGTCTTTCAACCCATCGTCGACGCGCGCGACTTTCATATCGTCAAACACGAAGTGCTCGCGCGCCTGCGCGACGCCGAGGGCAACACCTTCGCGCCCGACGCCTTCATCCCCTCCATCCACGGCACCGGTTTGTATCGGGAGCTGACCAAAGAGCTGCTGCTCTTTACGTTCGAGACGATCCGCCGGCACGAAGTGCGCCTGAGCATCAATTTCGACGTCAACGACTTTCTCGACGAAACCCTCTTCGAGGCGATCTTCGACGAGCTCTCCTCCAACCGGGAGCTGGCCCACCGTCTGACGATCGAACTGCTTGAAGAGCGGCCCGTCGAGGACCTCGAAGAGCTCGTCGCCAAGATCGACCGCCTCAAGGCACTGGGGATCGAGATCGCCATCGACGACTTCGGCAAAGGGTACGCCGGATTGAACTACCTGCTCAACTTCCGCCCCGCCATCATCAAGGTCGACGGCGAGCTGGTCCGCCGGATCGGCACCCACCCGCACGTGGCCGCCATCCTCAAATCGATCGTCTCCACCGGCCATGTCATCGGGGTCAAAGTGGTCGCCGAAGGGATCGAAAACGAAAAAGTCCTCAAAAAGATGCGGAGCATGGGATTCGACTGCCTTCAGGGCTATTTCCTCGCTCCCCCCGCCCGACACCTCCTCGACGGCATAGCGATCCGCCCGCCCGGAGAGTAGAGGAGCGGCTTTTTGTTTGCATTCGTTTACCCTTATGGGCTACACTTTATAAAAGCCAAGTGGAAGGAAAGATCATGCTGATCGACATCCCTGATTTCCGAAGTCTCGAGATTCGTCATATCGTGCTCGATTACAACGGCACCGTCGCCAAAGACGGCCGGATCAAACCCGAGGCGTTGGCACTGATGCGGGAGCTGGCGACCCGTTTTTCGGTCTATGTCCTGACGGCCGATACGTTCGGCACCGTCAAAAAAGAGATCGAGAGCTCCCGGATCGTCGTCAGGATTCTCCAGAGTGACAACCACACCGCCGAGAAAGCGCGGTTCGTCGACGAGCTGGGTGCCGACTTCTGTGCCGCCGTCGGCAACGGCAACAACGACATGCAGATGCTTTCGCACGCGGGGCTGGGGATCGCCGTCGTGGGCGAAGAGGGGTGCAGCACCAAAGCCCTGCTCGCTTCGGACCTGATCTGCGGCCGGATCGAAGAGGCGCTGGAGCTCCTTCTTCACCCCAAAAGGCTCGTCGCCACCCTGCGGCGCTGAGAGCGGCTCAGGCGAGCAGATCGCGGATGACGGGATTGCCGTCGGTGAGAATTTCGGGATTGGTGATGCCGTAGAGGCGATAGAGCGTCGCGGCGACGCTGAAAACCTGGAAGGTGTAGGAGCCGGGGGCGGGACGGGTGTAGATGCGCCCCCCTCCGCCGGTGACCGTCGTCTCCCCCACGATCCCCAGATGGTTCATGTAGTCGCGGCCGCCGAACCAGTAGACGTTCTGGTTGTTGCCGTGGTCCCAGCCCAGGGAGTTGTTGTAGTTGACATTGCGGCCGAACTCGCCGAAGACGACGATATTGATGTTGCTCCTGTCTGCCGCCTTCGCATGGGCCAGACCCGCCTCGATCGCCTCCATCAGCTGTGTCATGCGCCGGGTGTAGCGGTCGATGGCGTTGGAGTGGTCGTCCCAGCCGCCCAGTCCGGGACTCCCCATGCTCACCACTTTCGTATGCTCGTTTTTGATCAGCAGGTTCATCGCCGTTTTGAGACGTTCGGCGAAAACGTTGTTCTCGGGATAGCTCACCCCTTCGGGCAGCGTGACGCTGTCGATCTCGTCGGCGAAGGCTTCGAGAGTGGTGCGGCGTTCGAAGGATTCGCGGACCTTGCCCCGGGAGATATGGCGGTAGGAGAGCCTATCGAGGTAGCGTCCGACGGTCAGGTTGCTCTCGTTGTCGAGGATCCTGTTGTCGTAGGCGGCGCTGCTGCGGGCGTAGGGATTGTCCGATCCCGTCCCGAAAGCGACCGGTTTCAAAAAGGCCTCCAGGTTCAGGTCATCCTCGACAAAGAAGGTCGACTCCCCTTCCATCGTCACGAAGGGGATGCTTTTGCCGATGTCGTCGCTTCCTTCAGGCGTCCCGACCGCTCCCTTGCGGTAGAGGATGGCGGCGAGGTTGGCGATGACGCCCGCCCCGCCCTCGCGATAACGCCCCCGCTGCGCCTGGGAGGTGCACTCGCCGTGGGATTTGAGGTCGTCCACGCTGCGGTAGCAGGTGCGAAAGAGATTCATGTCGCCCGAAGCGAGCAGACGCTCCATCACGTCGCCCCCGGCATTGCCCCAGAGGTTGTGTTCGGTGACGCGCATGTAACGGTCGTTTCCCAGCGGATAGGGGTTCTGGCTCTTTTCACTGATCTCTTCGATGTTGCTCAGGTTGCCCGCCAGCTCCGAGGGTCCGCCGTAGAGGTAGACGATGATCGTCTGGGCGTTGTTGGCTTCGTAGATGCCCGGGTCGAACTCGATCGCGTCGTAGTCGAGGTCCGCGCTTTTGAGCGAGAGCGGCAGGACCGACGCCATACCCAAAGCGCCCAGTCCCCGCAGGAAGTGTCGCCGGGTGAAGTGGGCCTCCCCTCTCTGATCGTAATCTCTCATCGCTCGCTCCTTACTGCACTTTTTCAAATTCGTAGACCATATCGAGCCTCGAAAGGTAGTTGAGTACCATCTGGGCGAAATAGCCCCGCTCTTTTCGGTCGTCTTTCGGGTCTCTGTTTCCGTAGAGATCCACCCATGAGGGGTTGTCGAAAGTCTGCCTGTCGTGTTTTCGATCGTCGATCAGGTCCGCCAGCGCCCCGATCTCCTCGGCGGTCGCTTCCCGGCCGGCGATCGGCACGAAAAGGTCGTTGACGATGTAGGCGGCGCGCCGCCGCTCGTTGGCGTACCAGCTCTCCTGCTTCCGTCCCCGCTCGTCCAGCTCGTCGTCGGCGATCAGATCGGCCGGAAGCTCGGCGTAGAGATCCGACAGCGGCCACCCGCCGTCGCCGCCCGCCTCCCAGCTTACGTTGGTTTCGTAGTTGGTCATGACGTTTTCGCGGATCGTCTTGTGGTACCAGGCGAACGATTGCGAATCGAGAGGCACCTCCACCTTGCGCCCCAGCTTGTAACGCATCGTCGACTGGTGCATCGCGTCGAGGTTGCGGGCCAGGCGGTAGAAGCTGTATTTCTTGGGCACCCATCCGAGGGTTTTGGCGATCTGGAAAAAGCTCTCCTCGAAAGAGCGGGTCTTGTGGGAGTGCAGAAGGTACTCCCGCGAAAAGACGATCTGTTTGAGAATGTCGCTCCAGCGTCCCGGACGGCTCTTTGCGATGCGTCGGCCGATACTCTCTTTTTGGCTCTCGGTGTAGTCGGGGAAATAGATATCGACCAGGCGGCGCGTCACCGAGGGAACGAAGGCGGGTTCGAGCACCAGCGCGCTGTAGAAGTCGGTGCCGTCGGTGACGGTACGGTCGGGGAAAAGGCCGCGGATCGGCTCGGTATTGGCGTCAAGCCCCACGACCAAAGTGTCCGAACGCCGGTCGAGCCGCCAGTTTTTGAGCGCTTTGCCCGCCAGAGGCACATGGGCGTCGTTGAAATCCATCGTGTAGATCTCGAGCATCTCCCGTCCGTTGTCTTCGGGACTTCGGAAGCGGCGCCAGTTTTCGTCGCTGACCATGTGGGTGAAGGTGACCCACTGCAGGCTCTGCCCCTCGTCGAAACCCCGGACCAGGTTGGCGAAGACGTCGATGGCGTCGACGCTGTAGACGGTGTCGAGCTCGTAGGCGGGCGAAAAGAGGATGGTCTGCGTCAAGACGTAGGCGGCCCAGCGGTTGATATAGGCGCGGCCGGGCTTCATCTCATAAAGCCGCGCGAGCATCCTGCCCACCAGCTCCGCATCGCCGTAGCCGCCGTATTCGCCGACTTTATCCTCCACCGCCGCAATCTCGGAGGCGGCGTTCTCCCGCTCGAAAAGGGCCCGGGTCTCGGAGACGAAACGGCCCGAATCGACCGACTGTCGGAAACTTTTGGGGTCGGTGCCGTAATAGAGCGACCCGTAGAGCTTGATGGCGACTTTGTAGCGCTGCGCCGGATCGAGAGCGTCGAAGGCGGCGTCATCGAGGGGAGCGAGGCCGTACTCTTCGGGCGACTGGGGCGGGGCATAGACGGGAATGCCGTAGACGCGGGGCGTGGAAAAAGAGCTTTCGCCGCCGACGGAGGCGCTTTCGGCCGTATCCCCTCCTCCGCCGCATCCGGCGGTAAAAAGGAGGATTCCGAGGGCGAGAAGCGATCGGTACATGAAGGTCATGGGAGATACCTTGGAATGGTTTGTGCCCTCCATTGTACCGGGCCGATATTTCTGCAATGTCAACGGTTCACGGTGATTAAAAAAGCGGATAAAAAGAGAGCGGCCCCGTCCGGGGCCTTCCGAAAACGTCAGGCGGCCGGACGCTCCTCTTCGAGCTCCTCGACGATCTGGGCCATCAGCTCTTTGTCGATTCTGTGTTTCGCGCCGCCGTAGAGGTTCTCCTCGAGCGCCTTGACCGCCCGCTCGATGTCGGGATCCTCCTTGGCGTAGGGAAGCAGCAGATCGAAAAGCTCCCGGTCGCTTCGGGCTTTTCGGATGCGGCGGGCGGCGGGAACCGTCTTTTTGCGCGTCCCGGCGCGGCGCAGCCGCTGCCAGCCCGCCACGGCGCCCGCGCCCGCGGCCGCCCCGGCGGCGACCAGGGCGATCACGGCCCACAGCGGCAGGGCGCTCCCCGGGGCACCGACCGCCGCCGAAGCCGCCTGCCGAGTCGCCCCGACCCCGCCGCCCGGACCGCCCGGCTCCTTTGTCTGCGGCGCGGCGACGGAGGCTGCGGCGCGGCTTTTGCCCCCTTTGACTTTCACGGCGATGGGCGCCGTCTTTTTCTCCACCACTTTCCCGGTTTTCGGATCGTAGTAGCGCAGCGTCAGCGAGGGGAAAGTGAAGTCGCGCTCCGCCACCACCGTCACGTTCTGAGTGAAAGTGCCGCCGTAGGCACCGTTTTTGAGCCACTCTTTGACCTGCGGCTCGTCGGCGTAGACCACCGCGTCGGGAATGTCGGGCTCGAACTTGGGGATGTCCTCCACATTGCCCTCTCCCTCGACCGTGATCGTGAAACGGACCGGTTTGTCCGCCTCCGCCTCGCGTTTGTCCGCTTTGACCCGGATCGAGAAGTCGCCGTAGAGATCGACCCCGCCGGGCAGAGGATCGACGTCGACCGTGAGGCTGTCGGAAGCGATGCGGCTCCACTCCAGCCGGGCGAAGAAGTCGTTGAAGAAATCGTCATTGAAAAAGGGATCGTTGATCGGCGGTTTGACACGCACCCGCCGGGCGATTCTCGCCGTCACCGGCCCCAGGGTATAGCGGCCCGCTTTCTGGGGGAAAAGAAGGTAACGGCGCGTCTCGACCACGCTCTCGCCCTCGATTCGGCGCGTCGCGTCGCCGACCGGTTTGATCCAGAAGTTGGGAAACTCCGGCGTCGGCAGATCCACCTGGGCGTAGTGGGCGTTTCGCGGGTAACGCAGCCGCACCTCCAGCTGCAGCGGCTCGCCCACCCTGGCGTGGGTTTTCGAAAGGCTCAGCGTCAGCGCGGGGCCATTGCCGCCCGAAGCGGCCGAGGGAGCCGGCGCGTCGCTCACCTTCACCTCGATCGGATCGGTCATGACCGTCTGTCCGTCGACCGTCACCTTCATCGGGGGGATCGTCACGCTCTTCATCGGCGCGAAGGTGAAGCTCTTGGTAAAACTCTTGTCGACGCGGCCGCCGTTGACGATGGCGATGTTGGAGCGGGTGGCGGTCCCCAGGACGGGAAAGCCGCCGATCTGCCGCACCGTCGGAAACTTCACGTCCGAGCCGTGGGCGGTGATGGAGAAGGTGACGGTGTCTCCCCTGACCACCTCCTGCTTGTCGACGCTGACTTGCACGCCGCCCGCGAGAAGCGGCAGCAGCGCCAGAAGCATCGTCACAAAAATCTTACCAGGGATTCGTCTCATTCTCGTTCCTTTGACTCTTTTGGGTGGGCATCGGCAGCATCAGGGTGTGGATGCCGCGACGGTTGAGGCTCTTTTCCCACTTGCGCAGCTCCATGTCGCTGATCGGTTCGTTGCGCCGCGCCGCCTTTTTCATCGCCTCCGCCCTGGCTCGGGCCGCGGCTTTTTCCGCTTCGCTTCGGTTTCTCTTTCCGTTCGGGCTCCGATTCTCTTTTTTCGCGCCTTCCTGCCCTTTTTTCTTCTCTTTTTTCGCGGACTCCCTGTTTTTTTGGCCGGGCCGGCCCTTTTGGCCGTTTCGTTTCTCTTTTTGGCCCTCTCCGCTTTGCTGGGGGCTCTTTTGGTTTTTTTGGTTCCCGGCGTTTTGGTTTTGCCGCTTGTTCTGCCCGCCCTTTTTCTTCTGTTCGTTTCGGTTTTTCTTCCGTTCTTTCTCACTCTTGTGTTTTTGCCGCTCTTTTTTGAGCTTTTCGAGCAGTTCGAGATTGAACTTCGTGTCGGGATCTTTTCGGATCTTCAGCGCCTTTTTGTAGGCGTCGATCCCCCGGTCGATCCGGCCCAGGCGGGCGTAGGTGTTGCCCAGGTTGTGCCACTTTTGAAACTGCAGGGCGGGTTCGCGGACGCTTTGATAAAGCGCCAGCGCCTTTTTGAGATCCCCCGCTTTGTACCAGGCGTCCCCCGCATCGAGCCGCGCGGCGTCGCTGCCCGTTTCGCGGGCCGCCTCTTCGTAGAGCCTGGCCGCTTCGGCGTACCGGCCGGCGGCGTAGGCCTCTTTCGCCTTGTGCAGCGTCACGAAATCGAGCATCCCCGCCTGAAGCGTCCAGGCGCAGGCCAGCAGTATCAGCCACTTTTTCATGCCGCCTCCTCCTTTCGTCTCGGCAGCGACGAGAAACCGATCAAAAAGAGCGCCACCGCCGCCGCCAGCGGGTAGTAGAAGAGCTCCCGGCGGTCGTGGATCACGCTCTCGCGGGCCTCCTCGGGTCGCAGCCGCGTCTCGATCGCCCGCGCCATCGCCCGCATGTCTCCCTTGCCCAGCGAAAAGAGCATGTAGACCCCGCCGGTGGCTTCGGCCAGCTTCGCGACGGCCGGGTTGAGGCGGGTAACGACCACCTGCCCGTCCCGATCGCGCACCACGCCGTCGGGCAATTTCATCACACCCCCTTTTTTCGTCGCCACGGCGTAGACGAAGACCTTGATCCCCTCTTTTTTGGCGTAGGCGATCTCTTTGGAGAAATCCCGGCTGTCGCCTCCGTCGGTAAAGAGCAGAAGCGCCTTGTGGCGGCGGTTTTTGAGCAGGTTGGCCGTCACCTGCAGCGGCGCCATCATGTCGGTGCCTTTGAGAGTGACGTAATCGAACCCCATGTGCTCGACCAGGTACTTCAAAGAGGCGTAATCCCGTGTCAGCGGCGCCACCAAAAAGGCGCGGGAGCTGAAGCCGATCACCCCGACCCGGGCGTTTTTCAGATCCTCCAGAAGGTCGAAAAACTTCCGCTTGGCGAAGGCGAACCGGTTGGGGTAGATGTCGTCGGCGAACATCGAGCGGGAGATGTCAAAAGCCACCACCAGGTCGATATGCTCCTCCTTGACTCTGATCTCGCCCCGGTCGATCACGGGCCGCGCCAGGGCCACGATGGCCAGCGCCATCGCACAAAGCAGCAGCGCCTGCCGCGTGCGACGGCTGAGCCCGCCGCCGCGGGCCACCATCTTTTGGTAGAGTTCGGGCGCGAAGCGGCGGCGCAGCGCATCGCCGCCTTGGGACCTGAGGAGCCACAACAGCGCCGGCACCGCCAGAAGCAGCAGCGCGGCCGGATACAAAAAGGTCACAGCGCACCCCCTTTCCGACGCCTCTCGGGCAAAGCCAGCAGCGCCATCAGCGCCAGCGCGCCCGCCAGCGGCCAGGCGTAGTAGTAGGTTTTCTGCACGTAGCGGTTGCCTTTGATCTCGCTCTTTTCGAGCCTGTCGATCGTGGCGTAGACCTGCTGCAGCTTCCGGACCGAGTCGGCCGGGAAGTATCTGCCGCCCGTCTCGTCGGCGATTTTGCGCAGAACGTAGGGGTTGAAATCGCCGGGCTGCCCCACCCCGATGGTGTAGACCTTGATGCCGTACTTTTTGGCGGTGTTGATCGCCACCTCCAGCGGCACCGTCCCGGCGTTGTCCATGCCGTCGGTGAGCAAAATCGCGATCTTGTTTTTGGCGTGGGAGTGCCTGAAAAGCCGGGTGCTCAAAAAGAGCGCCTCGTACAGCGCCGTGCGCCGGGTCCCGGCGATGCCCACCTGCACCTTGTCCAGAAGCCTCAGCAGCGACGCCTTGTCGTAGGTCAGCGGCACCGCCACGTAGGCGAAATCGGCGAAGATCGTCAGGCCGATCTTGTCGTGTTTGCGCGTTTTGACGAACTGCTCGACGATCTTTTTGACGATGTCGAACTTGCCGTTTTGGGCCATGGAGCCGCTGGCGTCGAGAATCAGCGAGATCTCGTACCCCTTGTCACGGGTGATCGTGATCTCGTTCTTTTTCACCGGGCTCGCCAGCGCCGTCACCAGCAGCAAGAAAGCCCCCAGCCGCAGCCACCCTCTAAGCCCCGTCCGCCCCACAGAAAGGCGCGCCAGCCTCTCGGCGCCGGGAAACCAGAGGCTCTCGAACCGGGGCCGGCACCACCGCGCGCAGACGGCGTAAAGCAACACGAGGGCGAAAACCCACGGGTATTCGAAAACGATCTCACCCACGCTTCAATCCTTTCTTCACCAGCCGCCGCATCGCCTTTTCGTGATCGGGTGCGAGCGGCGGCACCTCTTTTTTGTATTTGTAGGGTTCCAACTCTTTTTGCAGCGCCTCGAACGCCTCCGTCAGCGCCGGGTCGTCGGCGATGAGCGTGGGCAGATACTCGCCGAAAGCGTAGACC
>Ga0256843_1002698_pt1 | contig 12799 bp, 13 predicted proteins | sample AlvinellametaG_FD_191572 | JGI IMG/M metagenome (GOLD analysis project Ga0256843, IMG submission 191572) | Pompeii worm associated microbial communities from hydrothermal vent at the East Pacific Rise, Pacific Ocean - Alvinella | ecosystem: Host-associated > Annelida > Integument > Unclassified ... | reverse complement strand
TATCGCCTTTACAATCAACTGTTATATTCATATATGAGTGTTTTGAGAGTGCCTCTAGCATATGGTCTAAAAAGCCTACTCCTGTATTGATATTTGACTCCCCTTTTCCATAAAGCTCAAGTTTTACAGAAATCTGAGTCTCTCTTGTCTCTCTTGATATCTCTATCATCTGTTTTCCTATCTAAAAATTATTGCTTAGCATACACTTTTATAGCTAGATTTTTTCTGAAAATAGTATATTTTTGGATAATTTTATAAACTCCACAATAACCACACTATAGCTACACGACCCATTCACTTTTATACTATATAATTCTCTTGTCACCCCCAATAGAGGAGTATCATTTGATAAAGAATTTAATATATTTTATAATAATATCACTATCTAATGCTTATGATATAAATTTATTTACTATAAAAAGCACCAACGATACCTTACTCAATCAAGAGAGTAATCAAACAACTATCAATCAACTTGATATGAGTATGGGGGATGCAACAATAGGTGAAAATATATTTACTAATAAAATTAGATTTTATTGTGGTATATCCAATGACGAGTTTGCTCCAATTCATACACAAGATGAGTGGGAAGCTATAGAACAAGCAGGTAAATTCAAAGAAGAGATTTTCAAGATTTGCCCTAAATTAAAAGAGATTTATAAGGATAGTTGGAGTGCCAACTTATATCAATTTGTTTATGAATATGCTAGTGATAGTGATAATATACCACTAGATTGATGTTCATTCAGGTGGATTTTTTTCTCTCCTCCTTAATCCATCTGAGTGAGTATCTAATAGTAAATAATATTCTCCTAATTTTTAATTATGCACAAATTAGATACTCTTTTATGTCAATTTGACATATTTATACTATTTCCCACCAAAATTATATTATCATTACAGAAAAAAGAGTTATCAATGGCAAAGAAAAAGACCCTATTTGAGTGTCAAGCATGTGGATTTCAATCTCCTAGATGGTTAGGTAAATGTACAGGATGTGGAGAGTGGGATACAATGGTTGAACTTACAGCCGAACAGATAAAATTTGTAGAAGAGACCAAGGGGCTGAGCAAAACCACCTCAAATCCAAAAGCAACACCTATAACAGAAATAGAGCAAGAGAATATCAAAAGATTTAGTTCAGGTAGCAAAGAGTTAGATTTGGTTCTAGGTGGAGGAGTGGTACCTGGTTCACTTACACTCATTGGTGGAAGCCCTGGTATCGGTAAATCCACCCTTTTGCTCAAAATAGCAGGTAATCTAGCAAAACAAAACACCAATGTACTATATGTATCAGGAGAGGAATCAGCAGGACAGATAAAACTCCGTGCCAATCGATTGGATGCTAACTATCCTGAACTTTTTTTACTCCCAGAGATAAATATGCAGACTATTCTCCAAGAGATAAATAGTAAAAACTATGGATTTATAGTGATAGACTCTATTCAGACTCTATACTCAGAGGATACCCCATCAGCCCCTGGTTCTGTAACACAAGTTAGAACCATAACCTTTGAGCTAATGAGAGTAGCAAAAAGCCTTGATATAGCTATATTTATCATAGGTCACATCACAAAAGATGGCTCTATAGCAGGTCCTAGAGTACTAGAGCATATGGTTGATACTGTTTTATATTTTGAAGGTGATGTTAACTCTGAGCTTAGACTCCTCAGAGGCTTCAAAAACCGTTTTGGAAGTACCAACGAGGTTGGAATATTTGAGATGAGTAAAAAAGGGCTACTAGATGCAAAAAGTATGGCTGGAAAATTTTTTAACAAAACTAAACTAGCCTCAGGTTCAGCCCTAACTGTAATGATGGAGGGGAGCAGACCAATTATTATAGAGATACAAGCACTAGTGGCTGAGGCTTATGGACATCCAAAAAGAAGCTCAACAGGATTTGATAACAATAGACTAAATATGCTACTAGCCCTACTAGAAAAAAAGCTAGATTTACCACTAGGAACATATGATGTATTTGTCAATATATCAGGAGGGATTAAAATAAATGAACCAGCTGTTGATTTAGCCATTATAGCCTCTATACTTAGTTCATATAGAGATAGAGAGCTAAGTAGTGAGACTATATTTTTAGGTGAAGTTAGCCTCACAGGAGAGATTAGAGAGGTCTCATCACTATCTCAAAGGCTAAAAGAGATAGCCACTCAAGGATTTAGCAAAGCTGTTATCCCCAATAAACCTTTAGAGGAGACCCCTATTAAATGCTATATAGCAAATGAGGTCTCAAAAGTTGTTGAGTGGATGTAATACTTTTTGGAAATGGAGACTTCAATCCCGAAAAAAACGAGGCTGAAGCTATATTTCAAATTACTCAAATGGATTTAATAATCTATCTGTAAAAGATGAAAAATCTTCAATATTTCTAGTAACAATATCAAGTCCAAATATCTGTGCTGTTGCCAAAATAAAATTATCAGCCATTTTTATTTTCTTAGTTTTTCTGTTTTCAAGAGCCTTATTTATAATATTTCTTGAAACAGATAAAACCTCAAATCCATCTAAAAAATCTCTAACTATTTGCTCTTCTTCTTTTGAAAAATCATAATTTAAAACTTCATAATAGGTAATCAAAGAGATAACTGATATAGCTTTGTGCTTTTCTACAAAATTATAAATATCTTTATCTCCATTGAGATAATAGATAATAATATTAGAATCCAAAAGATACTTCATCTCTCAAAATCTTTATAAACATCTCTATCACTCTCTTCTCGTATCTCTCTTTGCCAATTTACAGGGTCTTTGATTTTTCCATTTAATATACCAAACGCTTTTGATGAGGATAAATTAGATGGAGTTGATACAGTTTTAGTTGGATATTGAATATCTATTAAATTTTTAGGCAGATTTTGCAAGAAAAACATAATGTGTTCATAGATAGTTGGATTTACATTTATAGTTATCTGTTGCATCTGTTTTATCCTTTTTTTGATGTATTATAACATGATAACAATTTTTTTTCTAGTTCTTATATTAAATCATCAAAGACTTCAGTCCCGAAAAAAACGAGGCTGAAGCCATCGTTTCCTAGACTATTTTTTACTCCTTTTTACCTTTATCATATAAAAATCTGTACTTCTTTTAAAACTATCACTCTCCCCTACTATAACGATAGCCCCGTCACTTGTACGACTAATTCCATGGGCTATATCATCGTCACTACCACCATATATCTTTTGCCATACGGTCTCATATGGCTCTTTTGGTTTTGATTTTGGTTTGGTTTTATTATTATCTTAGGTATTCGCAAAAAGCATGGAGCTTAGTATAATAGAGCTTATAACTATTTTTATATAAATTTGTCTCAAAATCAATCCTTTTTTGCTCTATTATACTCTATATAATTTATTTTTTAGATGATTTTTTATAATTTTTAGTTATATTTTAAGTAAAGTTTTTCTTTTTAAACACTATATCAAATTATAACCTATCTTTTAATCTATCTATTCTCTCATTTGATTTCTCTATTTCAGAGATATCTATCTCTCCTGTTTGGATTAGATATTTGATAGTATCAACTATTTTTTTTGTACTAACCATACTATTTACAGATAGTTGATTTCCAAATAGTAAAATATCATCTCCTGCATTGATTGCTAATTTTAGAGTATTTTTTAGACCATATTTTTTAGATATAGCACCCATTTGCAAATCATCTGTAATTACAACTCCATCAAAACCTATCTGATTACGCAAAAGTCCATTGATGGTTTTGGATGATAGTGTTGCTGGATATTTTGTATCTAACTTTTTATTGAATACATGAGCTACCATTACAGTATCGATTTTGCCTTGTTGATTGAGCACTCTATATGGCTCTAGCTCCTTTTTTTGCCATAATCTAGTAACATCTACGAAACCTTTGTGAGTATCCCCTAGAGATGAGCCATGACCGGGAAAATGCTTTACAGATGTAAGTACACCATTTTGGTTCATTGCATCTATAAAGATATTGCTATATTTAATAACATCTGCTGGATTTGAGCCAAAAGAGCGACCTAATTTATATATGACTCTATTTTTTTTATTGATAGCCAAATCAACAACTGGTGCTAGATTATAGTTAATACCTACGGAACTTAGCTCTTCAGCCATCTTTTGATATAAATTTGCCACTTTGCTATCTGCCATATATCTCACAGATTTAGCTTTTGGAAACTTACCATAAAATCCATATTTACTTTTGAGTCTCTGTACTCTTCCACCCTCTTGGTCAACAGCAATAAGCAATTTACCATCTCGACTACAACTCTGTAACTGTTTTGTAAGTCTTGCTAATTGGTTTTTGGACTCTATATTTTTTGCTTGTTTATGATTTACTGGATTGTAATCAAATAGGATTACACCTCCTAAATTATATTTATATATATCTCTGCATATCTGAGAATTTTTATCTGCACTAGTTCCCATAAATCCTACCATAAGCATAGTACCTACCTTCTCATCTAATGACTTTTGATAGGTCACACTCTCCTCTTGATGAGTCGGGGTGATTGTATTGCTCTCTTTTGCTGATGCCTGATTAACACTACAACCATTAAACATAAATAGTAGTGCCAATATTATATTTTTTCTATTCATTCTTTATATCTTCTTTCATAACATTAATTAAAAAAATGATTATATCCAAATTATGACTATCTTTATTTAGATTATTCTGTTATAATGCCAAAAATTTCTGCAAGAGTGTATCAAACCTCTTATTTTTAGAGTTTTTCAAAACTCTACACCTAAGCATTTCAAAAAATCACCGTAAGTGTGTAACCGTTTGATATGAGTTGCAAAAATTGGGGTTATAAAACACCATTATATATGCAAGTTGATAATTTACCCTACAAATTTAATTACAAAGAAGTAACCATATGACATTTAAAGAATTTAATTTCAAAGATACCCTAAACCAAGCTATTAGTGATGCTGGTTTTACAGAACCAAGTCCTGTTCAAAAAGAGTCAATCCCTATTATCCTAGCAGGACATGATATGATAGGTCAAGCCCAAACAGGTACAGGTAAAACAGCTGCCTTTGGTCTGCCTATAATCAATATGATGGATGGAGAGAGTGGAGTTGAGACACTAGTAATTGTCCCAACTAGAGAGTTAGCAATGCAAGTTAGCGATGAGCTTTATCGTTTTGGAAAAACAGCAGGGCTAAAGACAGCTACAGTTTATGGTGGAACAGCTTACAATAAACAGATAGAGAGAATAAACCAAGCCAATATTATTGTAGCAACACCAGGAAGATTACAAGATTTACTCAAATCGAAAAAGATAAAACTAAATCCAAAATTTGTAGTCCTAGATGAAGCAGATGAGATGCTTGATATGGGATTTTTGGATGAGATAAAAAATATATTTACATATCTACCAAAAGATAGACAGACTCTAATGTTCTCTGCTACTATGCCAAAACAGATTAAAGCCTTAGCAGAGCAGATTTTAAATAATCCAAAATCTGTAACAATTACAAAAAGTGAAAGAACCAATACAGATATCACTCAAAAGTTCTATGTAGTATCAGAGTATGAGAGAGATGATGCACTACTTAGATTAATCGATTATAAAAATCCTAGCAAATGTATTATCTTTTGTAGAATGAAAAAAGAGGTCGATAGACTATCATCATATATGACATCCCAAGGCTTTAAAGTAGCATCTCTGCATGGAGATATGGAACAGAAACAGAGAGAGCATACAATTAGAGCCTTTAAACAAGGTCTTGTAGAGATATTTATAGCTACAGATGTGGCAGCTAGAGGACTTGATGTCAATGATGTATCTCATGTATTTAACTACCATATACCATTTGATAGTGAGAGCTATGTTCATAGAATTGGTAGAACAGGAAGAGCAGGAAACAAGGGTGAAGCTATCACTCTAGTATCTCCAAATGAACTTAGAACTATCAAGAGAATAGAAAAGGATGTGGGAACAACTATGATTAGTAAAGTCATCCCAACTAGACAAGAGGTTCAAACAAAAAAAGATAGTGATTTATTAGATAAAATTGCTCAAGCCAAGATTACACCATCAGCTGTTGATATGGTAAAGACACTCCAACACGATTTAGATATAGTAACTATTGCTCATCTATTGGCTTCTATTGTTCAACAAGAGATTGATGTCAAAGGCAAAGATACTATTGGTCTAAATCAAGATGAAATAAAAAAACTTATCGAAAGAGCAAAAAACCAAAAGGGTGATGGCAGAAGAAATAGTCGCAATAGAGGCAGAGGTAGAAATAATCGTAGTAGAAGAGATAGCCGAAGAGGTGATAGAAGAGGCAGAAGAGATAATCGCAATAGAGATAGAAACTAATATATAAATTTTTTTCCATTATACACAATAAATACATTATTTATTTGGTATAATGACTGCTTCATAATTAATATTAAACTATAAAAAGGAAAAAATATGAAAAAAATTATATTTATGTTATTATTAACACTACTAACAGCAGTAAACTTACATGCTAATCAACCAAATTTTACACTAAAAACGACAGACAACAAGACTTTACATGTATTAGATATCAAAGAGGGACTACTTTTTCAAGAGTTTAAGGGTAAAACCGTATTCCTAGTAATGTTTGGAAATGTATGTCCTCCATGTAGAGCAGAGATACCTGAACTAATTGAACTTGCAGAAAAATACAAAGATAAATTAGAGATTGTAGCTGTTGAAGTTCAAGGATATAATAGTACTCAATTAGCACAATTCAAACAACAAGAGGGTATTAACTATAATCTAGTCTCAGGAGATGAACATCAAGACTTTGTAGGACATATAGTATTAAGAGCTGGATGGAAAGGTCAAATACCATTTATAGTTGTATTAGATAACAAAGGAGAGGTTCAATTTATCAAACAAGGTGTTGTTCCACAAAAAAAACTTGAAGGACTAATTGAGAGTTTTAATAAATAGTTCTAAATAAAAAAAGGAGGAGAGAGATGAATAAAAACACGCTAATATCAGCTATTTTATTGTCAACGACAATGGTACTAAACACTGGATGTATTCAAAGATTTTTTGTAGATGAGAAACCACCATCTAAAACAATAAAATATGAATCACAAGCAGTAGTACCAAATAGGCAATTAAATAATACTGATATAGAGTGTAGTGAAGATTTGACTACAAAAAAAAGTGATTGTGATAGAGGAACCATATCAAGGGAGGAACTAAAACATAATCCTAAAACAGGAGAACAACATCTATTGCAAAGTATTCGAGGAAAGATTATTCATATTGGGGAGCGTTCAAATGGTTTTACTTTTCCTGAATATAAAAACAAAGTTGTTATCTTAGAAATTTTTGGAAAAGATTGTCCTCACTGCATCAGAGAGATACCAGTTTTACAAAGTATTAGAAAAAGATATAGAGGCAAATTAGAAATTATTGCTATTCAAGCTCAAGATAGAATGAGTAGAAATGAAGCAAGAAACTATATAAATAAACATAGAATTAGATATCCAATAATAGAGGGTGATGACGCTACTAACCTACAATATTTCATTCAAGAAACTTACGGATGGAGAGGGATATTACCATATACTCTAGTTATTAAAGATGGAATTACAGAGTTTTCATATTCAGGAGAGACTGATTATAGTGAACTCAAACATGATATTGATTCTCTATTCAAACAATAAATATTATACTAAATGAATTAATCCATTTTCAATATGGATTAATCCATCTAATTCAGCTTCGTAAACTTTTGTTCCAAACTTACTTATTGCTTCATCAAAAGTTGGTGAAGTTTGACAAAAATAAAAAAATTCATCTTTCTCTATTCCATTATCCTTTGGAATAACTCCATAACTTTTAGCAAATGTCTCAATATTATAGATAGGCTCTGCTAATCCCTGCTCTAATAATTGATTAGTTCCCATACTCTCTCCTATACGATGAACTGGAACAAATATCTTTTTACCCATCTTTAGAGCAAACTCAACTGAACGCATAGAACCACTATTAATATCAGCCTCTGTAACAATCAAAACTTCACCCAATGCTACCACAATCTCGTTTCTAACAACAAAACTCCATGGAGTTGCTTTAAAAGTTGGAGCAAATTGACTGAGGAGTAAACCTTTTTTCTCTATCTCTTCTATCAAAAAACGGTTAACTGATGGATATCTAATATCTAAACTATTTGCCACTACTGCTATTGTATTTTCAGCACCTGCACTACTATGAGCTATAGCATCTACTCCCATAGCTACCCCACTAACAATACAAACTCCTCTATTAGCCAAAGCCTTTGCTATTGAATTTGTAAACCATTTGGTATAGTTTAGAGGTCTTCTAGTTCCTACTATAGAGACTTTTGGTCTATCTAATAGCTTTTTATCTCCTATATAGTATAACTCTTTTGGATATTTTTTCATATCTTCTAATTGAGATATCTGTTCTGTGATTTTTTGCATAACTCATTATACCTTATGGGATAAGAGATTTTGATTATTCTCATCCTGTAATTCATAATATTTTGGAATTCGTTCATATACAGAAGTATATACTTTTAAATTATCAGTCAACATGTTTAACTTCTGTTCTAAAGATTTTTCATACCCCCCCATCTCATCTATTTTTAGATTAAGTTTTTTTATAAAACTATTACATTTATTTAACTTTTCTCTCTCTACTATTTTTTTACTCTTTTGATAAAGTGCAGAGTGTAATAATTTTAATTTATATAAACTAGTTGATATATTTTGAATATGGATATTTACTCTATTTATCTCTTTATTTAGATTATTATATTGCGTTTTTAGTTGAGAACCCAAAATAAGTAACTGCTCTCTTTTTTTATTTTTAAAAATTTCTATCTTGAAATATCTATATAAAAATCTGCTAAGAATACCCTCCTCTAACTTCAAATCATTCAAAATTGATTTAATAGCCTCAAGTAATATAGTATCAACCCTTGTATATTGTCTTACAATCTCTATTTTTGCATTCTTGTCGCTTCTAGCAACAATCAACGATATAGTTTGCCTAAATATATGTTCAGAGTTTTGCAAAATATCATCAACATAAGACTCTATAGCCATACAAAATACCTTTATTAATTATAATATTTGTTAATTATAACTAAATTATGTTAAAAACTGTTTTAAAAATCACACTTCTACAACATTTTATCCCAAAGCAAATAAGCCACCACTGCTACAAGTATTATACCTATAATATTAGCCTTAAATCCAACCTTTGCCATTTGACTTATAGGAATTACCCTCGAACTCATAATAATAGCATTGGGTGGAGTTGCAATTGGTAACATAAAAGCATAACTAGCTGATATAGTAGCCACTATCAATAAAATCATACCAGTCTCAGGCGACATATCTTTTGCTTTTGTAAACTCATAAAATATAGGTATAGCAATAGATGTCAAAGCTGTATTGCTTGTAACCTCTGTAGAAAAAGCCACAACAAAAGCCACCAACAGAAACATCCAAAAGAGAGGCATATCACTAATAAAACTAAGCTTATGTGCTATCTCAGAGGCTAATCCTGTACTACCAAAAGCTTTAGCAATACTAAATCCAGCTCCAAATAGAAATATAATCTCATAAGGCAAATTTCGAGTATCCTCCCACTCCAAAAACCCAATCTTTGGAATAAACATCAATAACCCAAAACCAAGTAGTATCATCTTCTCATTTAATGAAAATCCCCATAACTGTTTAGCAAAAGTATTTAAAACTAAAACTAAAGCCAAAATCCCCATAATAAAATATAGTCGTTTTTGTTGAGCATCTAATTGAGGAATACTATCTGCCCCTATCCCCTCTACCGATTCATCTTTGACTCCAATTGATAATAACCAAGGGATAATCAATAACATTACACCAACAATAGGTAACATCATATAAACCCATTGACCAAACTCTATAGTCTCTAATCCTTTATCTTCCAAAAAACCCAACAAAATAAGATTAGGTGGTGTTCCAATAGGAGTTAATATCCCACCCACACTAGCCCCATATGCTGTAGCTAGTAAAAAACGAATTTTGAGTTTGAGATTTTCACTCAAAAACATAGCAATAGGCATCAATAAAAGAGTAATAGTAGTATTAGACAGTATAGAACTAAGCAGAGCTGAAGTTATAGCCAAAGCATAAATAATCCCAGTTGGAGTCTTTGGAAAAAAACTCAATAGTTTTGCAGAAAAGTACTCATGAAGCTTGATTTTCTCTATAGCAATAGCCAACATAAATCCACCCAAAAAGAGAAATATAATAGACTTAGAGTAGTTCGGTACTGTATGATTTAAATCCAAAATCCCAAAACTAGGAAACAAAATTATAGGTAGTAAAGAGACAACTCCAAGAGGCAACCCCTCATTAGTCCAAAGAGTCACCAAAAATGCAACCAATCCGATTAAAATAGCCTGAGGTGCGATAAATATCTTAGATACCAAAAGATAAAGAGCTAAACCAATAGCCACAGCAAAAATTATAGGTCTATAAGCTTCTAAAAAAATATCTAACTTACTATTCATAATATTCTCCACAAATTCACATAATATATTATATCGCAATAGGATTTAAATTTTTTTAAGAATTGAGTAATGATATTTTTATGAAAATTAAAGTAAGAAAAAGGTTGAAGTTTTTGTAGTTGATTTAAAAAAGACTGCGAAAAAAATTCCACAGCCTAAAAACAAATAATACTAGTTAGTCTCTTGGTCAACTATCTTGTTAGCTTTAATCCAAGGCATCATAGCTCTAAGTCTTTCACCTGTTTTTTCAAGTTCGCTATTTTTCATATTTCTTCTTTCTGCATTCATTCTTGGATAACCTGCTTGACCCTCTAGGATAAAGTCTTTTGCAAATTTACCATTTTGAATCTCTTTTAGAATATCTTTCATAGCTTTTTTAGACTCTTCGTTGATAACTCTAGGACCACTTACCATATCTCCATACTCTGCTGTATTAGAGATTGAGTATCTCATATCTGCAATTCCACCCTCAAAAATAAGGTCAACGATTAGTTTTGTCTCATGCAGACACTCAAAATATGCCATCTCTGCTGGATAACCTGCTTCTGTTAGAGTCTCAAAACCTGCTTGAATAAGTGCTGTAATACCACCACAAAGAACAGCTTGTTCTCCAAATAGGTCAGTCTCTGTTTCATCTTTGAATGTTGTCTCGATAATTCCTGTTCTACCACCACCAATAGCACTAGCATAAGATTTAGCAAGTTCAAGAGTCTCACCACTTGGGTCAGCATCAACTGCTATAAGGTCAGGGATACCACCACCTCTTACAAACTCACTTCTTACTGTATGACCTGGTGCTTTTGGAGCTACCATCATTACATTTATATCAGCTCTTGGAACAATTCTTCCATAATGAATAGAGAAACCATGACCAAATGAGATTGTAGCACCCTCTTTTAGATTTGGAGCTATTTGAGTCTCATAAATCTCTTTTTGGTTCTCATCTGGAAGTAAGATAACTACCACATCACCTTTTGCTGAAGCTTCCTCTACAGTTAATACCTCAAAACCTTTAGCCTCAGCCTTTTTCCAAGAGCTACCACCTTCTCTTAGTCCAACTACTACATTAACACCACTATCTCTTAAGTTCTCTGCGTGTGCATGTCCTTGGCTACCAAAACCAATCATAGCTACTGTTTTTGATTTAATAATATCTAAATTACAATCTTTGTCATAATATACATTTAAATGTTCCATTGTGTTTCCTTATAGGGTTTAAAAAAGTTCGCGATTATATCCAAAGATTGCTTATAGGCTTAAAAGAATAGATGCTATAATATATTTTAACCAATTCTATTTGTTTTAGGAGCAGAGATGTTAGAATTTTTGGCAACTACACTACTATGGTGGCACTGGATTGCTTTTGGACTACTGTTACTGATTATTGAGATATTTACAGGGACTTTTATAATGTTGGGTCTAGGGATTGCTGCTGCTATTGTAGGAGTTAGTGATTTTATACTCATCTTGTCTCTAAATAAAGAGTTACTGCTTTGGGTGATTGTGAGTATTGTGACTATTACTATACTATTTAAATATTTCAAAGACAATACCCCAAAAGACAAAAGTGGTCAATCTGACTATGCAATAGGAACCAAAGGCATAGTAGAAGAGCCAATAGAAGCCAATGGTAGAGGCAAAGTAAAATTCAATACACCTATACTAGGCAATACTATATGGTATGCTACAGCAAAAGAGGATATACCTATATTGACTCCTGTAAAGGTCGTAGATATAAAAGGTCAACTCATAGAAGTTGAAAAAATATAAAAAGGATATAAAATGGCAACTGTTAATGTATTAGTTTTTTTTATTATAGCTACAGTTATTACCCTATACAAAGGGATAAAGATTGTTCCACAAGGTGAAGAGTGGGTTATAGAGAGATTGGGGAAGTTTAGAACAACACTTGAACCAGGATTAAATATTATAGTCCCATTTATAGATAGTGTAAGAGCTAAAATCTCAACTAGAGATATTATTATGGATATTCCTCAACAAGAGGTGATTACTAAAGATAATGCTGTCATTAGAACCAATGCTATAGCATTTGTAAGAGTCACAAATCCAAAAGATGCTCTATATGGAGTAGAAAATTTCAAACTAGCCATATCCAATCTAGTTATGACAACTCTTAGGTCAATTATAGGTGAGATGAAACTAGATGAGGCTCTATCAAATAGAGAGATGATAAAAGCAAAACTCAAAGATAATATCATAGATGATGTAGCAGATTGGGGTGTAACTGTCAAATCTGTAGAAA
>Ga0256843_1002697_pt1 | contig 12801 bp, 13 predicted proteins | sample AlvinellametaG_FD_191572 | JGI IMG/M metagenome (GOLD analysis project Ga0256843, IMG submission 191572) | Pompeii worm associated microbial communities from hydrothermal vent at the East Pacific Rise, Pacific Ocean - Alvinella | ecosystem: Host-associated > Annelida > Integument > Unclassified ... | reverse complement strand
GGACTTGCCCCAAACTCTATATATTTTTGAATATTATTTAAACCATATTTAGCAGGTTCTCTTGTTGCAAAAATAAGTTCAATAATATATTTTTCTATCTCACTATCTAAATGAACATCCATAGCCTCTAGTTGAACTCTTTTTAAGTCATCTATTGTTGCAACTTGTTTAATTTCGCCAAAACTGTTGTTTGCTACTCTTCTTGCAATCTCTAACTCTTCTGCACGAGTGTTATATCCAACTACAACTTTCATTAAAAATCTATCAAGTTGAGCTTCTGGTAGTTCATATGCACCCTCTTGCTCAACGGGGTTTTGTGTTGCCATAACCAAAAATGGTAAATCCAACTTAAAACTATGCTCACCAATAGTAACTTGACGCTCTTGCATAACTTCAAGTAGTGCAGATTGAACCTTTGCAGGGGCGCGGTTAATTTCATCTGCTAAAAGTAAGTTTGTAAATACAGGACCTCTTTTTATTTTAAATATATTTTGTGTAGGGTCATAAATTTCAGTTCCTATAATATCACTAGGGAGTAAATCAGGAGTAAATTGAACTCTGTTAAATTCTAAGCCTAATGTTTTTGCTAACGCATTAATAGTTGTAGTTTTTGCAAGTCCTGGCACACCCTCTAAAAGTATATGTCCTTGGCAAATTAAGCCTATAATTAAGCTCTCTACCATCTTCTCTTGCCCTACAACAACTTTTTTAATCTCATCTCTAATGGCGTTAATTGTTTCCAATTTATGCTCCTGTTTTACTTTTAAAAATTATTATGTATTTTACTTAAATTAAGTTAATTGATTATTAATAACTAAAGGGAGGCTCTAAAAATAGGTGATGTTAGTATTAGCTATTATCAGAAGTTCCCTAAAGGAGGCATTAAATAAAATGAATTATATTTACTATAAATAATATTAATATGTAGAATATTGTAACATAAGATTTATTTATAGTTATAGCTATTTGTAATATTTCACTTTAAAGTAATGTAATTATGATAAGATGTCATAAGTTATTTGAATGAGTTGCAATTATATTAATTTATAAAACTCATAAAATTACTAAAAAAAACTTATGATAATGGAGTAATTTTAATGAAAGACAATAACTATTTAAACCCTTATGTAGCAGGTGTAATACTTGGTATTGCGCTATTTGTTACATTTTTAATAGCAGGTCAGGGAATGGGTGCAAGTGGAGCAATTGCAAGAAGCACAGCTCAAATAGCTTACAATATCGACCCAGAAATTGCTAAAAATGCTTATGCAGGTAAATATTTGCATAGTGGCAATGCTTTGATTAATTGGACTGTAATAGAGGTTCTTGGTATATTTATAGGTGGATTAATTAGTGCTTTACTTGCAGGTAGATTCAAGCTTGAATTAACAAGAGCAAATGGCTACCCAGTAATAAAAAGAGTAGCTTTTGCATTTTTGGGTGGTTTTATTTTAGCAGCAGCTACAAGAATTACAAGAGGATGCACAAGTGGACAAGCTCTTGATGGCGCAAGTGCATTTAGTGTAGGCTCTTGGATATTTATGTTAGCAGCTTTTGGTGCTGGATTTTTTGTAGCTTTTCTTTTTAAAAAGCAGTGGAAAGGAGTTGAGTAATGGATTTTATTTTTCCTCTTTTTACTACAGGTATGTTTGATAATAGTGTAAATCTTTTTATGGGATTACTAATTGGTGTTATGTTTGGATTTATACTTGAGAGAGCTGGTTTTGCGACATCTGCTCATATTGCGCCAATATTTTATTTTAGAAATGTAATGGTTGCAAAAGTTATGGTTAGTGCTATTGTAACTACCTCTACTTTAATAATGTTAGGTGTTTTATTTGGGTATATTGATTACTCTAAACTATTTTTCCCAAATACATATTTGCTGCCATACCTAATAGGTGGAGCAATATTTGGTATTGGAATGGTAATGAGTGGATGGTGTCCTGGAACTGCAGTAGCAGGAGTTGCAACAGGAAAAATTGATGCTCTAATTTTTATACTTGGTGCAATGGCTGGAATGTATTTTTACTTTGGAATATATGACTCTATTGCAGATTTTGTAAATAGCACAAACTTAGGTAAATTTACTATTGCCCAAGCACTTGGATTTGAAAAAGATAATGTAAAAGTTTCATATTTAGTAACACTAATAGCATCATTTGGATTGCTATTTTTTATGTTAATTATGCACAAAGTTGCAAAAAATAAAGGAGATGAATAATGAATAAAATAACTTCAATAGTAGGATTAGTTTTAATTACTGCTGCAGGGATAATCGTGGCACTAACATCTAACTATGCAGATATAATAAAGGGTAAAAAAGAGTTATGTAAAAGTTATATAACAAAAGCTCAAAGTGCATTAGATAATAAAAATTATGGAGATGCTCAAAAGTTTGCAAAAGAGGCAATAAAAGCAGACCCAGAAAATAGAGTAGCATATGATTTAATCGCAGAGATTACAAAAGCAACGGTGGCTCCAGCTTCTGCAACAGAGAAAAAAGAGGCACCAAAACCTAAGAAAAAGATTTCGATAGATTTAGGATGCTAATTTTGGGTTTTGCCCAAAATGGAGTTTTGCTTTAAGTCTTTTAATAAAAAGGCTTAAAGGGAAATTCCCTAAAAAAATATACAGGAGATACAATGAAATTATCAACTAAATTAATGGCAGCAGGATTAATTCTTGCATTAACAGGTAGTGCTTATGCAGCAGACAAACCAGCTAATCCAAAAAAACAAACTAGCTTAAATCTTTATCTTTCAGCAAAAGAGGTTCCAGCTTTCTTAGAAAAAAACAAAGGTAAAACTGTATTTATTGATGTTAGAACACCAGCAGAAATTGAATTTGTAGGTCATGCAGAAGGAATTGACAAAAATATTCCAATTGCATATAGAGATTATACAAAATATGATGAGAAAAAACATAGATACGGAACTGTAATTAACCAAAACTTTTTAAAAGAAGTTGCAGATTTAGTTAAAGCTAAAGGCTTAACTAAAGATGATGCTACACTAATTTTAATGTGTAGAAGCGGAGATAGAAGTGCTGCTTCAACTAACCTTCTTGCTAAAAATGGTTATAAAAAAGTTTATACTGTAATTGATGGCTTTGAGGGAAATAAAGACAAAAATGGAAAAAGAACAGTTGATGGATGGAAAAATGCTGGTAATCCATGGACTTATAAAAACAAAAAAGAGATTATGGACTTTAGCAAACCAGCTAAAATTACTGAGTAATCTACTTTAAAAGAGGAGCTTAAAGCCCTCTTTAGCTTAACTTCTATATAATCACTTTATGAAATTAGCACTTATACTTACTCTTTTTTTTACTATATCTTACTCTAAAGAGTCATGCTTAAATTGCCACAGCAATACCACTGATATTGATAAATTTCATAAAATTAAAGATTTTGGATGTGCAAGTTGTCATGGTGGAGATAAAGAGGCAATAACTAAAAATGAAGCTCATAAAAATATGGTTTTAAATCCAGCTAGACTTGAACATGCTAAAATTTTTTGCGCTAAGTGCCATAAAGATATAGTAAATAGAGTATCTAAATCTATAATGAATACTCAAAGTGGTATTTTAGATGTTTTAAAATATCAATTTAAAGAGAGCAAAGAGCTAAAAAAGAGTAAAGGTATAGCAGAGTTAAAAGATAAAAAAAACCTTAGTTTAGCAGAGGATCACTTTAGCAAACTATGTGCTGCATGTCATATAAATCAAGACCAAAAAGTTTTTAAAAATTTACCAAAAAGAGGTGGAGGATGTGTAGATTGCCACGAAGTGCCAAAGAGTAATGAGGCTAATTATGCTAAGAATTTAGGATTAAGGGTTAAGGATTCAGAGTTCAGGGTTCAGAGTTCAGAGTTCAAAGTTCAGAAGAGTAAGCCAAAAGCCAAAAGTAAAAAATTAAATAACACCGTCATGCCAAACTCGTTTCCGCATTTAGCTAATAAAAGCAAAGAGCTTAGAGCAAAGAGCTTAGAGCAAAATAACTCAAACCCAATCACTAATTACCAATCACTAATTACTAAAAAATTTATCCATCCAAAATTTACAACAAAAATCCCAAGTAGCAACTGTTTAAAGTGCCATAATCGCTCTAATAGAATAGGGTTTAGCTATTTTGGCAAGTTTGAGAGTGAAGGGTATAATCACTTTAGCAAAGGTAAAGTAGATAATAAAATAGATGCTCATAGAAGTTTTTATAATCTACCAGCTGATGTGCATCATAAAAAAGGTGGGCTTGATTGTATAGACTGCCATAGTGAAGTTGGTGTAATGGGAGATGGCAAAGAGCATAAACATATGGAAGATGCACAAGATATTAGTTGTATTGATTGCCATGAACCAACTTTTAAAAAAGCTACTGATTATCCACTTGCAATAAAGTTAGCATATATTAATGGCAAAGTGCCAATGCCAAAAGTAGTTGCAATTACAAAACGCAAAAATACCCCACTTTACAATTTACAAAAAGTTGACAACAACTTTACACTCTATCGTAAAAGGGATGGTAAAGCATTCAGTGTTCCAGTGCTTCAAAAGCCCTACCACAGCCAATCTTTTCATAAGAGATTAGATTGTTCAGCTTGTCATACACAGTGGACTCCAAGTTGTTATGGTTGCCATGAAGTAAAGTTTGAAAATGGCAAACAGTATGATTGGATTAAAAAAAGAGCAACAAATGGGCAATGGATGGAGCTTAGAAGCTATTTAAGATATGAAGATAATACTTTATCTATTGGATACAACGGCAAAATTATGCCATCAGCTCCGGGGTGTCAGGTAATTATGAGTATTTATGATAAAAATAACACTTTCCACAAAGGCATTACAAGTTTAGCATATGGAGCATGGAGTCCACACACTATTGGCAAATCAAAAAAGTGTAATGAATGCCATTTTAGTAGTTCAGCACTAGGGCTTGGTCAGGGAATTATGAACTATAAAGGTGATAAACTTAGATTTAAACCATATTTTAATTCAAAAGCAAATGGATTTGACTTTAAGTTTAATATAGATAAATTAGTAGATATTAACGGAACTCAAAAACAGAGCTTCTCAAGAGATAAAGCAAGAGCATTTAACAAAAAAGAGATTGATAAAATTGTAGAAGTCTATAAATGCACAATATGTCACAATAAGTGGAGTGATAAAATATATAATGATTTTAATAAATCAAAAAAACTATTTTTTAATAATAAAACAAAATGTGCAATAGAGATATTTAAAAGTAAATAGTATTAAATATCTCTAAATACTCTTAAATAGACTCACTTGTAGAATTAGATTCTTCATCTTTTAGTTTAGATTTTAAACCATTATTAAGAGTTGATTGTGGGCCTAATAACTCTGGGTCATTTTCATTACTCTCTAAACTAAATGGTTCTGGTTTGAGATTGTATTTATTTAGTTTTGGTTTTTTCTTAATCTCTTTTACGCTATCTTCAACAATTGGCATAACTACTGTCTCTTCTACAGTAACAGTTTTATTTAGATCTTGCTGAACTTTTGGTTTAGGTGCTGGAGAAGTTGCACAACCAGAAACAATAAATGCTAAAGTTAAAACTAGTGCTACTTTAAAATACATATATCAACCTTTTAATTTTAATTAATTAGATTTTACTTGAGATTTGTTAAATTTTAGATAAAATCTTTTAAAAACAAGAGGTAAAAATGATAAATATTGTAGTAAATGGTAAAGATTTTACATTTAACAAACAAATAACAATTTTAGATTTATTAAAAGAGCTTAAGATAGAGGATAAAGTAATGGCAGTCGCTATAGATATGGAAATTGTAAAAAAAGATAAGTGGCAAGAAACCAAGGTTGAAAATGGTAATAAAATAGAGTTTTTGCACTTTGTGGGTGGTGGATAAATTAAAAGCTCAAATCATTTTGAGCTTGGTATTAAATTTTATTTTTACTCTTCCCTTCAGCTTTTTTAGCTTCTTTTGCTAAAGGATTTGACTTAAGAGTAGTTTGAGGACCTAATAATTCAGGATCACCTTGAGTATCTCCTAATCTAAATGGTTCAGGTTTTATAGTTTCTCTCTTTGAATGGTGTTTTTTTGCTTTTGGACTCTTTTTTGCTTTTGAGCTTTTTTTGATTTTTTTGTGGCTCTTTTTTATATAATTTTTTTTGCTATCTTCTTGAACTAAAAGTCTATCTTCTGATGGTTTATATATTTTTTCTTTAGTATAGTTTGTTTTTACTTCTTCTTTTTTTATAGTTTTATGTTGCACTTGTCTATTGTAAAGTCTATTTTTAATTCTATCAATTAAACAGCCATTTAAACCAAAAGCAACAATTAAAAATAAAGATATTATTGATAATTTTCTCATATACTCCCCTTTGAATTAACTTTTAGCATTATATATTTTTAATATTATAAAGTGTTTATTTTGTAGCAAAAATTCTATTATTATATTTAAAAGTTATCTTTTTAGATTTTAAACTAAATCAATAACAACAACTGCAATAGCAAATCCACCATCATGAGATATTGATAAAGATGAATTTAAAATATTAAAATTACTATTTTTTAGCATAAAAAAAGGTGCATTTTTTTTATCTTTTTTTATAGTAATATCTTTAAAACTAAGTTCTTTTCCTATACCACAACCTAGAGCTTTTGAAATTGCTTCTTTAGAGGCCCAATATCCAGCAATTGTTTCAATTTTTTTAGCACTCTCAATTTCACTCTTATTTAAAAATTTCTCTAAAAAGTTATCTCCAAATTTTTCTAAACTCTTTTGAACTCTTGCAATTGCAATAATATCTGTCCCAACTCTTATACTCATATTTACATCCAATCAATAATTTTTTCTACACTATTTGCAATATAGCACTTTATTTCACTCTCTTCAACAGTTTTACTAGGAATTATAGCATTAGTAAAGCCTTGTGTTTTTGCCTCTTTTAGGCGTGTTAGCATATTTGGAACATCACGAACTTCTCCAGTTAAGCTAACTTCTCCTATAAAGAGTGTTTTAGCACTTAATTTTCTATCTCTAAAACTACTCAAAATTGAAGCAATTACTGCTAAATCTGCGCTTGTTTCTTGCACTTTTATACCACCAACTACATTTATAAATATATCATAAGTTCCAAGAGGTAAGTCTAACTTTTTCTCTAGCAAAGCTAAAAGCATATTTAATCTATTTGTATCATATCCAGTTGAGCTTCTTTTGGGATTGCTATAAGCTGGAGTTACAAGTGCTTGAACCTCTATTACAATCGGGCGACTCCCCTCCATTAAAATTGTTAATGCAGAACCTGGCATAAGCTTTTGTTTATTAAAAAATCTCTCACTCATACTAACAGCATCTTTTAATCCATTGCTATCCATCTCAAAAATACCCACTTCATTTGTAGAACCAAAACGGTTTTTGAAGCTTCTAAGTAGCCTTAAATCACTATTGCTATCACCCTCAAAATAAAGAACTGTATCTACCATATGCTCTAATACTCTAGGACCTGCTATTGAGCCATCTTTAGTAATATGCCCTATAATAAAGATAGGAATCTCTTTAAATTTTGCAATTCTCATTAATTCAAATGTAACACCTCTAACCTGAGTAACTGAACCAGGAGCAGATGGAACATCACTGCTATATACAGTTTGAATAGAATCTATTACAATAAAAGAGTAATCTTTTTTCTCTATTTCATCTAAAATATTCTCCATGCTAATCTCAGCAAGTAGATATAAATTATCACTGTTTGAACCAAGTCTATCACCTCTTAATTTTATTTGAGAAGCCGACTCTTCCCCTGAAACATATAACACATCTTTGCCACTATTTGCTAAATTACCAGCAATTTTAAGTAAAAGTGTAGATTTTCCAATACCAGGGCTTCCACCAATTAGAGTTAGTGAACCTTGAACAATTCCTCCACCAAGAACTAAATCTAACTCTTTTGAATAACTGCTAAATCTACTTATCTCTTCTGATTTTATCTTTGTTATTGCAATAGCTTTTGATTTTGTGTTACTTTTAGTTACATCTTTTTTCAGATATTCTATTTGCTCTTTTGAGAGTTCAAGTAGAGAATCCCAGCTTCCACAACTTGGACATTTTCCTACCCATCCAGTGGTCTGAAAACCACAATTTTGACACTCATATAATATCTTCTTTTTTGCCATATAAAATCCTAATCATATTATCGATAATTTATATTTTACTCAATTTTATAAAAAATTAAGCATAATATATAAAATATGTGAAATTTATTTCTATATTTATATAACTATATGATATAATTTCGAAAATTTATAAAGGCAAGTGATGAGTTTGTTTAATAAGGTTATAATATTTATAATGTTTTTATCAGTTACCACTTTAGAAGCAAATTCATTTAACAACTTAAGTTCAATTACTTGGAACTGGATTGTAATAGCAGTTCTTTCAATACTATTTTTTATAGTTCTTTTATCTATTATAAGAGATATAAAAAAGACAAAAAAACATATAAATAACATTTTTGATAATCAACAAAATGAAAATTTTACAAAAAATAGTTATTTAAGTGATATAAATAGTGATAGAACCTTAGCTACTAATGATTTAAAAGAATCTATAAAAAATCTATCAGTTTCTACTATTAGTGATAAAGAGATATTTAGTAAATTATCAAAAGATTACAAAGATATATTTTTAACAAATAAAGAAGAGAGTATATTTTTATCAATAGCAAAAGGGAATAAAATAGGTAAGATTGAGTGTTTTTTGTTTGATGAGTTATTAGATGAATTATATGAATATAACATAATTGAAAGTAAAAAATATAATCAAGAAAAACATATTGTTGTAGCAAACAAAGAGATATTAGCTGATATCTTTTTACTGCTTAATAAATTACAAACTAAAGAACACAAATTTAAAAAACCAAAATTTAAGATAGATATAAATAGTAATAGAAATAATTTAACAATAATAGTTGATAAAAGGTTAAAATTAAATAGAACTATCAAAACTTTGTTGGAGCAAAATATAAAGCCTATTTATGATAAAAAAGATAAAAATTATTATGGTATTTACCTATATTTATTAAAATATTTAACAAATATGATAAATGCAACTTTAAAAATTAATGTAAATGACAATAGCTATATGGTAACTATTGATATACCTATAGATATAAAGAAAAATATGTTAGAGAAAAAAGCTCCTGCACTATATCTTAAAGAGCCTAAAAAAGCTTTAATTGTTAGTGAAAGTAATACTGCACAAGAGGTTGCAAAAGCTTTAAATAAATTAAATATCATTGCAGATATTAAACCATTAAGTGAGTTAAATAAAGAGTTACCTAATTTTATTGAATATGATATAACATTTATATATAGTAAAATTTTTGAACCAATCCTAACAGATTATCTAAGAGCAATAAAAACTTACTCTCCTTTAAAAATTGTTGCTATGGTAGATAGTAAAAATAGTCTATACCCAACAAAAATAGTAGATAAAGTAGTAAATTTAGATAAACTTGAAGATGAGTTATACTCAAATGTATTAGAACTTTATAAAGATGAAATAAATAACAGTAGCCCTAAAAAACAAGATAGAGAAGAGATAGATGGCAATAGAAGATATGGAAAAGTATTAGTTGCAGATGATGATATAACAAATTTACATATTTTAGAGTATATGTTTAAAAAATATGGCATAAAAGCCAAAACAGTTACAAATGGTATTGATGCTTTAAAAATGCTTGAAAAAGAGAGTTTTGATATGGTTATTTTAGATAGCGTTATGCCAAAATTAGATGGTTATGAAACAGTTTTAAAAATTAGAGAAAATAACAAATTTAACTCTACTCCAATTATTATTCATACCTCATTCTCAAGAGATGATAGTAGCATGGATAAAATATTTAAGTTAGGTTTTGATTCATATTTATCTAAGCCTTTTAATAAATATGATTTTAAATCTTTGATTGAAAGATATATGCCAGTATATAGTAAACCAGTAAAAGTTACAACTCCAGAAAAAAAGAGTATTAAAAAAGAGAAAGAGCCTTTAGATACAGAGAGTTTAAAAGAGTTTATTGCAATATATGGCGATAGTGATAAAATGCTTAATAGATATATTAAAGAAAAAAGAGAAGAACAAGCATTTTTATTAATAGATGACTTAAAAGATTTGGCTCAAAAAATAGATGCTCAAGACTTTATATTACTGCTTGATGATATTAAATTAAGTATTGAGGAAAAACAAGAGATAGACAGTAATTTAATCTATAAGTTATCAAATAAATTAACTGAACTTAAAAAAGATATAATGAAAAGATTGAGTGCATAAGATTAGCACAAAAACAAAAAGCACAAAATTATTAGTGCTAAAGTTTTAAATAAAAGAAATTAATATCACTTTATCAAAATAAAAATAAAGTATAAAACTACTCTTACTCCTCTCCAAATATTTCATCTAAAATTGAGTTTATATAACTTTTTACATCAAATTTTATTAAATCTTCAGGCTTCTCACCAACTCCAATATAGTAAATTGGCATTTTTAACTCATTTGCAATAGAGAGAATTGCTCCACCCTTTGCAGTGCCATCAAGTTTAGTAATAATTATACCATCTATACCAATCATTTCATTAAAAGCTTTTGCCTGATTTATTGTTGAGCTTCCTTGTGTTCCATCTAGTATTAACAATTTTCTGTGTGGAGCGCCATTTAGTGCTTTATCTGCTACGCGCACCATCTTTTTTAACTCTTCGCTTAAATTTACTTGGGTATGAAGTCTTCCTGCTGTATCAATTATAACATTATCTATATCTTTTGCAATTGCTGATTTTATTGTATCAAATACAACTGCAGATGGATCATGCCCTTGGCGTGTAGCAACAATTGGAATATCTAGTTTTTGCGCCCAACGGCTTAGTTGCTCAATTGCTGCAGCTCTAAAAGTATCTCCAGCTCCTAGCATCACTTTTTTCCCATCTTGCTTATATTTATAAGCCAATTTAGAGATAGTTGTGGTCTTTCCAGCGCCATTTACACCAATAATCATCTCTATAAATGGCTTATTGCTATCTGGATATATCCAGTTTGCTTTATAATCAAAAACAGAAATTAGTGAGTTGTATAGTTGAACTCTAGTTATTGAATTTGGCAATTGATCTAATTTATCTTCTATCAATTCATAATTTACATCTGCTTCTAGTAGTAAATCTTCTAATTCATCTTTATCTATTTTATCTCTTTTTATCTTCTTTACTTCACTATCTTTAGAAGCACCAAATGCCTTTTTTATAAAACCAAACATTTATACCCTTTTGTTATAATTGTGTATGATTATAACAAAATTAAGGTTTATAAATGGATAAAGCAGAAAAAAAAGTAATCTTTAGAAAAAAAGCTTTGCAAAAATTAAGAAAAGAGATGCCAAATTTTTATAAAAAAGATAAAAATGTTATACAAAGATTAAACAAAGAGATTAAAAATAGTAAAATTAAAGATATTATGCTCTTTATTCCATTAAAATCTGAACCAAATATTACCCTACTAATAAAGCTATTAAGACAAAAAGGGTATAATTTGTATGTTCCTTTTATTAAAGAGAACACATTTAATTTGGTAAAATACAGATTGCCATTAAAACAAAAAAAATTTGGAATAAAAGAGCCAAATATTTCATATCTAAATATAAAAAAAATAGATTTAGCAATTGTTCCTTTGCTTGGTATTGATAAAAGTTATAGAAGAGTTGGTTTTGGCAAAGGGATGTATGATAGATTTTATAGTAAATTTGGCAATAATATAAGAAAAACTATCTTTTTACAAAGAGATATTTTTTATACAAAAGATATAATTACTAATAGTTACGATATTAGTGCCAATGAAATAATTACTAATTCTATTATAAATTTAGATATTAACTAAATAATAAATTAAAAAGGATATAGATTTGGTAGCACTATTAGATATGGTAATACCTTTCTTACTCTTTAACCTTGGTGTATTTGCAGGTTGGTTTCTTCACGCATATTATGTAAAAGGTAAATTTAAAGAGTATGAATTAGAGGCAAAAGCAAAAGCAAATATTATTAAAAACGAAGCTCAAAAGATACTTCAAGAGAGTAAAGATAAGCTAAAAGAAGCAGAGTTAGAGGCAAAGCAACTACAAATTCTTACAAAAGATAAAGAGCAAAATATAGAAAGACAACTTAGAGTTTTAAATGAAAAAGAAGAGAGATTAAATAGCCTAATAAAAAGCAATAAAGAGAGATTAAGTGAGCTAACTTCAAAACTATCAAAAGTTGCGTCTATGACAAAAGATGAAGCAAAAGAGGAGCTATTAAAGTGCCATAAAGCAGAGCTTGAAGCAGATCTTGCAAAAATTTCAAGAAAACGTATAAAACAAGCAAGAGATGAAACAGAAAAATTAGCAAACTATATGTTGGCTCAATCTGTTGCTAGATATGCAGGTGAGTTTGCAGGTGAGAGATTGATTAATACAATTACTCTGCCAAGTGATGAACACAAAGGGCGTATTATTGGTAAAGAGGGGCGAAATATTAAGTCGCTAGAACAACTTTTGGGTGTAGATATTATTATAGATGAAACACCTGGTGTAATTTTGGTTAGCAATTTTAACCTTTACAGAAGAGCTATTGCAACTGAAGTTATAAAACGCTTAGTTGAAGATGGCAGAATTCATCCTGGAAAAATTGAAGAGATGCATGAAAAAGTGCAAAAAGAGTTTGAACAAAAGATTTATGAAGAGGGTGAAAAAGTTGTAATTGACTTAGGATTATATCCAATGCACGAGGAACTTA
>Ga0256843_1002696_pt1 | contig 12801 bp, 16 predicted proteins | sample AlvinellametaG_FD_191572 | JGI IMG/M metagenome (GOLD analysis project Ga0256843, IMG submission 191572) | Pompeii worm associated microbial communities from hydrothermal vent at the East Pacific Rise, Pacific Ocean - Alvinella | ecosystem: Host-associated > Annelida > Integument > Unclassified ... | reverse complement strand
ATTAACTCCTCCACAATCTTTTGGAGGGTAGTTTGGATTCTTTCAAGGGCAATTGCATCTTTTCCTTCAAATCGGGTGGTAAGGTAGGGAGTAGTATTACTTGCCCTCACCAATCCCCAGCCATCGGGAAAATGAACCCGCACCCCGTCCACTTCCACCAAACGGGTAATTCCCAGCTCCTCCTGTCGACTCCGGAGTTCATCTTTCAACTTTTCCACAATTTGGAATTTTCTCTCTTCCGGAACCGGAACTTTAATTTCCGGAGTATTGAGCCACTCTCCCAACTCTTTTTGGAGAGAGGAAAAATTTACCCCCTTTTGAATCAGTTCCATTATCCGGAGAGCCCCATAAATGGCATCATCTACCCCAAAGTAGCGGTCATTGAAAAAGAGGTGTCCACTCACTTCCCCGGCAATATCGGCACCGGTTTGGGCAAGCCTATTTTTTAAATTGCTATGTCCTGTTTTCCAAATTTCCACTTTTCCCCGGCGGTTGATGGCGTCAATTACCCCTTGGGAGGCTTTTACTTCGGTGATAATGTGGGGACTCTCCAATTGGGTAGAAAAAAAGTAGAGGAGTTCGTCTCCCCCATACACTTTCTCCCCTTCCAAAAAAACTATCCTATCTCCATCTCCATCAAATCCAAACCCATAGCGATATTTGCCTTCCCTCAAAAGCCCAATCATATCTTGCAAGTTTTCCAATTCTGTGGGGTCAGGATGGTGGTGGGGAAAATTTCCATCGGGTTCACAATAGAGGAGATGATAATTCTTTATTTGAAGTTTCTCCAAAAGTTTTTCCAATACTACCCCTACTGCCCCGTTTCCACAATCCAACACCCCATTGAGCTCCATTCCTTTGAGATTGTTGAAATGGGAGAGAAGGTAATTGATATATTGCTCCCGGAGACGACTGGGAAGATAGGAGGAATTATCTGGAATTTTTCCTTTAAAATTTAACACCTTTTTCCCCAACTCCCCAATTTGGGCACCAAAAAAAGGTTTTTTCCCTTTGGTAATTTTAAACCCGTTATATTGGGGGGGATTGTGGGAACCGGTGATTTGAATAGAGCCCACCACTTCCTTCTCCTCCCCATTTTCCAATTTTACCGGTTGGAAATTGGCAAAGTAGTTGGCACCGGTGGGAAGAAGCCCTCCTCCAATTACCTCAACCCCCGCCCAATTTAAGCCTGAAATCAACCAATTGAAAAGGGTGGGAGAGTGGAGACGGGCATCATAACTGACAAAAACTGCCCCTTTTCCCATCTCTTTTCCCAAGTAATATCCAATAGCTTTTACCACTGGTTCGGTCAACTCCTCTCCAAAAATCCCCCTAATATCATATTCCCGGAAAATGTGCTCCATTTTTTTCCTTTGTAGAGTTTATTGGAAGGATAGAGTAGACGAGTTAAAGATATTTCAACGGAAAAATTTTAACATTCTTCTTAAATTTTGCAATTTTTGTAAATTTGGAGTTTATTACTCTCAAATAAACTGGAGTAGCCCAATTTTTAATAAAAAATTTAACTCTGTTTGGTTACAATTCCCATTACTAAACCTACCGAAAGGAGTCTACTGATGGAAGTAGATTTGACTAAAATTACCTCAGAAGGTAACAAAATTATAGAAGAGTTTGTCAAGAAACGGGGTCTTGAAGGGGCGATGGTCGTTAGTGCAGACGGGTTTGATTTGGCTTCCTACTTTACTACCAGTTCAATTGAACCAGACCTTTTGGCTGCCAACGTTGCATCTATTCAATTGGCATCTGAAGACCTCTCCAACCAAAATAATAAAGGACAAGTAAGCCAAGTTATTATTGCGGCAGAAGAAGGGGAAATTGCGATTAAAACCCTCTCTGTTGGAGCATTGGTATTGGTTGCACCTAAAAATTACAAAATGGGTCTTTTGCTTATTGCACTCCGGGAGCTGGAAAAACAATTGGTCTAATTCCAGTCTGAAAAAAGGGGAAAGAAGGGGAGATTCTTTAAATAATTGAAGGTATATAGTGAGCTCTAAATTAAATGAACAAGCTGAAGAACTGCAACGGTTGATTGATGAGTTGAAAACTGGAAAATTGGACCACGCTCAATTTTTCCGGCAAACTATCCAAATCCTCAACCAGATGGAGGTTGATAAAAAGTTACTGGAAGGGGTAATACCCTATTTGGTCAGTTGTGTAAACAATATGATTAGGAATAACTCCTAATCCACTTCATTGAGAAGGAGAGAATAATGGGAAATATTGCTTCGGTCGAGCAATTGAAAGAGCGAATCGCTCAACTTAAGAGTGGTGAAGCGGACCATGTAGAATTTTTCCGGGAAATTATTTCAATCCTTCAAAATATTGATGCGAAGGAAGAGGACCTGAAGGGGGTTATCCCCTTTTTGGTAAACGCCCTCAATAATTTAATTAAAAATATCGAAAAGAATAGTTAATTGGAATTGGGGAGGGGGCGGAAGGGGGTTATTTTAAGTATAATTGGGAGATTCTATCAGAAAGGGAGCCAAATGGAAAAGATTGACGCCGTCATTTCCCAGCTCGACCGGGTCAAGAACGGGGTTGGATATTATCTGATTGACCTCCATCAACAACAAATTGAGCAGATTGAACTTAAAGATAAAGCGATAGATGAAGAAATTATTTTGGACAAACTCCAACGGAGTGTAGAGCTTTTGGAGACCGATGTCAATACTATTTTAATAGAAAATGGGGTAAAAATTTTTATCCGCCGAATTGGAGAGGCTCAATTTTTTGTATTTGTAACCCGCCCCGATGTGGTAGTAGGTATTATTTTGAGAATTATCGAAAGGATTTAGAAAGATTTACCAATGATGAAGTGGAAAATTTTGGTGGAGGGGGAAAAATTCTGTCTCCAAGGGGAGTTGGGGAAGAGGGATATCCGTTTCACCTTTTTCCACGACCTCCTCATTAAACAGGTAAAAAAAGCGGAATTTAGAGTTCCAGATACCCCTTCCAGAGAGAAGATGGAATTTTACAAACGGAAACTTCTCTCCCTCTTTTTCTCTTCCATCAGATTCAATTATGATGATTTGGACGGAGTTTTTAAAAATCTCTACCCCAAATTTAAAAAAGAGTTTCCCAAATGGCAAAAAGAGCTTGCCCGCCACTTCTATGTGGAAGAGCAGTTGAAAAAATTTCTCCAACACCGGTTGGAGGAGAATGATGATAACCTTTTGGCGTTTATGATTATTAAAAGATGGGGTGTAAGTAGCATTTTGAGCCGGAAAGATGGGGAGCAAATAGATAGGGAGGAAATTAAAAAAATCCTCAAATTTCTCCGGACTATTTTCCGATTGGGAAAAGAGATTAAAAAACATATTACCGTTGAAGTGGCGGAAATTGGAGATCGATTCTATTTTTATGCTCCAGTAGATCAATCGGTGGGAATTTTGATGGTAACCAACAATAACCGGTTGGGGATTTATATCAAATCGATGGAAGGGATTATTGCCCAATTTAGGGAGCAGTATAAATTATTAATGGAGAGCCGAAATCGGGAAAGTGGAATTAAACTCCTTCGGTAAGTTGTTTTTGTCAATCTATTTTTTCCCCTTCCCCTTCTCCCTTTGGGATTGATGCAATTTCTTTTAATTATTCAATTACTCCTTCCACTCTCTCCATTTTTAATCCAAAGGATTCTCATAAAAAACATAGGTTTCATAATTGGTAACTTCAAAGTAGAGTTTCTTTTTCTCATCGGGATCAACTTTATAGTTGAAATTTTTATCCAAATATCCATAGGCGAATCGATAAGGTCTAACTTTTCCATCTTCGGTTCCGTGGGCGGTGGTTAATTTATCTACCCGTAAAAACCTCATTACCAATTTCCCCCCGGAATAGATATCTACAACTCCATTTACTCCGGTAATATTTTGAATAGAGCGACCAATTTTATTTTGTTGTTCTTGGGTGCATCCAGTTATTCCAAACAGAAAAAGGGTTACAATTCCGGTAGTAAGTGCCAAATTTAACTTTTTTACCCCCATCAACTCTCCTTCAAATAGATTAGAATAAAAGATTTTACCATATCTTTGTGGGTTTGATATTATTTGAATAAAAAAGAGGAGGTCTCCAATGGTCAGGCTTTTATTATTGATGGGGATTGGACTCCAATTCCTCTTTGGGATTCAGTTGAGCCAGAGGGGCTATTTTAAAAGGAGTATAGAAGTTGCTACCACCAATGGGCAGATTGTGGTCATTGGACGGAATGGAAAAGTAGAAATAAGGGATTTTAGGAATCTTTCCCGGGTTATAAAAGTTATTCCTCTCCCCAAAATCCACGGCTTCGCCCGGAATATTCTAATTCCAATGCCCTTTTACGATATTGATGTTACTCCATCGGGGAAAATTTTAATTTTGGGAAAGGGAGATGTTTCCAATCGACGGCTTTTAATGATTGAAAAAGGAAAAATAAAATTTTTCCTCAAAAGCAATCTCTTTTTTATCCAAGCCCAATTTATAACCCCCACCAAAATAGTGGCAATGACCAATACCGGAGAATTGGTAGGAGTAGATATTCAAACCCGCAAAGTGTTATGGGATTGGAAAACCGGTCTAAAGCCCCCCACAAGAATGGCTCTAAATTATGACAGAAGTAAAGTGGCAATTGTAGGTGCCGATGGGGCAACCTACATTTTTAATAGTTTAACCGGAAAAGTAGTTGACTCCTTTAGAAGTCTCAACCGCCGGGAATCTCTCTCCCTCTCCTACTATTCCCGATTGATAATGAACGGCTCTTTTGATGGAAAAGTGGTTGTATTTGATATTCCCACCCGCCATTTTGTCTATATCAAAAGATTGGCACGGAAAATTTATTATCAAAACAATCCCCCTCTTCCAACGGCAACTGCCATTTTGGGAGATAGAACCATCGCTTACACCTATCAACATCGGAATATCTATCTTTATGACCTTAAAACCAAAAAGGGATTGGTGTTGAAAGGGGATCAATACCCTATCACCAAACTCCAATTTATAGGGATTTACCTTATCTCCTACACTCCCCACTCTATTTCAATTTGGCGATAATCTGATAATAGGGAGGGAGAGACTCCTTCCATCTCCTCCACTGGGAAAAGGTATTGATATTCTCCAATTGGGGAAAAGGAAGGGGAGAAGTGGGTGCTACCTTTTGGAGCCGATAATCGGTCTGGAGGCGTCTTTTCAATTTATGCCAATCCCTCCGCCGGATATAAACCCCCACCAACGGATTTCCCCGGGCAACCCGCCGGGCTTTTTTCAATTTTCCCAATTGGAGGGGAGAAATAAAAGGGGTGTCTCCACTCAAAATAAACAAAATGGGATATTTCCCAAGCAACTCCATTAATGGAAAAATGGGAGCAAAATTGGAACTCTTTTCAATAAAAAAAGGATAATGGGGGTATTTTTTCCTTTTTGCTACCAACTTTACTGGAAAAAAGAGTTTTTTACATCTCCTATAAAGGAGCCGATAAAAAAGAGCCGTTTTATCTTTTCCAAATCTCCGGGCTTTTCCTCCCACCAGAATAAAACAGGGGATAGTTTCCATTCTTTTCTCCTTTCATTATTCCAAAAGTGTTACCTTTCCCCCTTCCCTTTCTATTCTCTCTCTTTCTCCATTTGAAGATTTTACCTATTTGCTTTCCCCGGAGAAAATCCCCGTCTGCCCCCTCCATTTCCATTTTTATTTGATAGAATATTCTGTTTTTTGCGACAATTCAGTTATTTTTGGGAAATTAAAGGGAGTGGAAAAATGGTTTTGGAACACGATATTCCCGCAGGGGGTCGGCTCTATGTGGGAGAAAAAGCCCGACTTAAGCGGGAAATTGAAGAAAAAAGTGCCAAAATTCTTCAAACCGAAGGATTCAAAGAGATAGTAACTCCCTATTTTTCCTACCATCAAGGGGAGTATATCCAGTGGGATAAATTGATTAGATTTGCCGATAGAGAAAATAGGATTGTAACCCTCCGGGGTGATACCTCCTTTGACCTTCTCCGATTGGTGGTCAATCGACTTAAAACCCCCTTTGAAAAGTGGTTTTATATTCAACCGGTTTTCCGGTATCCTACCCGGGAAATTTACCAAATTGGGGCAGAATGGTTGAATGGGAAGTTGAAAGATGTTTTCCAGTTGAACATAAAAATTTTAGAAAATATTGGGGTGAAGGGAACCCCCCTCTTTTCCCATTGGAAAGTGGTGGAGTGGCTTCTCCAAAAGGAGATAGTAACCCCCAAAGAGTTGAGGGAAATGAGATTGGATAAATTCCGATGGGAGTGGTTGAGGCAGTTGGCAAAGGTCTCCCAAGTTGGAGAATGGAGGAAAATAGGGGGATTGCCGGGAGCTCTAAAACCCTATTTGGAAGAGTTGGATCAATTTATTCTGGAAAATGGCGTTACCGATGGTATCATTGCCCTTCTGGAGCTTCCCCCTTTCCAATATTACACTGGAGTATTCTATAAAATTATTGGAGAGCAGTCGATTTATGCCCGGGGAGGCAGTTATCAGATTGGAGAAATAAAAGGGGTAGGATTCGCCATTTATACCGATTACATTCTGGAGGGGAAGGAGAGAGAAAATTTCCAGTCAGTTGAAGAAAGGCAGTAAAAATGGTCACGCAAGTAGTAGGTCTCCAATGGGGAGATGAAGGAAAAGGGAAAATTGTAGATTTGATAGCCCGAAAATATGATATTGTAGTTAGAAGTCAAGGGGGACACAACGCCGGACACACGGTGGTGGTAGGGGGTAAAAAATATTCTCTCCATCTAATTCCCAGTGGAGTTCTAAATCCCGATGCGGTTAATATTATCGCCAATGGAGTTGTTGTATATCCCCCCCAACTTATTTCGGAAATGGAAAAGTTTGGAGACACTTTAAAAGGTAAACTCTTTATCTCCAACCGTGCCCATATGATTTTGGATCACCATATAGCTATCGATAAAGCCCGGGAAAAACTCCGGGGAAAGAGGGCAATAGGGACTACAGGACGGGGAATAGGACCCGCCTATGCCGATAAAATCGCCCGGGTTGGGGTTCGAATGGGAGAGTTAAAAAATGTCCCTAAACTTTTGGAAAAATTGGAACATTACTACCAAATGAACGCCGGTTATTTTAAATTTTTGGAAATCTCTCTTCCCAATCTCCGGGAATTGGAAGATAAACTTTACCATTGGAAACAGAAGTTGGAGGAGATGATAATCGACACCTCCCATTATCTTTGGGAAAATTTAGACCGGAATATTTTACTGGAAGGGGCTCAAGCTACCCTTTTGGATATTGACCACGGAACCTATCCCTATGTCACCAGTTCCAATACAATTGCCAGTGGGGCTTTAACCGGTTGTGGAATTCCCCCCCGCTATCTGGATAGCGTAATTGGAGTAGCCAAAGCCTACACCACCCGGGTGGGAAATGGACCCTTTCCAACCGAAGAAGTGGGGGTCTGGGGAGATAAACTCCGGGAACAGGGACACGAATTTGGAACTACCACAGGACGCCCCCGCCGATGTGGATGGTTGGATTTGAAAGCGATTGAGTATGGTATCCACCTCAACGGGTGCGATCAATTGGCAATTATGAAACTTGATGTTTTGGACGGATTTCCCCAAGTTAAAGTTGGAATAGGCTATCGGAAAAATGGAGAGGAGTTGAACTATTTTCCATTCGATTTGGAAGGGGTTGAACCTATTTATCAAACTTTCCCCGGGTGGGAAGGGAGTAGCGGAGTAACCCGATGGGAAGAGTTACCGCGAAATGCCCAAAAATATTTGGAATTTATTGAAGACCAACTGGAGGTAAAAATCTCCTACATCTCCACCGGTCCCCAACGGGAAGCTACCATTATCCGGTAGCTTTTTCTTTTTTGTTGTGGAATTAAAACTTTATCCATATCAAACATATATATAGAGAATAAAAAGGGGTAAAAAGAGAAAAAGGGGATTTACTCTCCCTTTTTCTCCATTTCTATCCATTTTTGGGCGATTCGGACGGCGTTGGTGGCGGCACCGACCCGGAGTTGGTCTGCCACATTGAAAAAGTGGAGGACATTGGGGCGGAAAAGGTCTTTCCGGATTCTTCCCACATAGACATAGTCGGTATTGGTGGCAATTACCGGCATTGGATATTTATTGTGGGCGGGGTCATCGATAACTTTTACATCGGGGAAGTTTTCCAACACCTCCCTTGCCCTCTCTACAGAGACCTCTTTTTTGCAGTAGATGGTAATTGCCTCACTATGGCTCCGGAGGACTGGCACCCGGACACAGGTTGGGGCTACTTCAATTTGGGTGTGCATAATTTTGTTGGTTTCATTGACCATTTTCATCTCTTCCCGGGTAAATCCATTCTCCATAAATCTATCGATATGGGGGATTACATTTAGGGCAATTTGCCACGGGAAAACCTCCCTCTCCTCCACTTTTTTATCCAGATTGAAATTGAAAACCGCCCGCATCTGTTCAAAAAGCTCCTCCATTCCCTTTTTTCCGGCTCCACTTACCGCTTGATAGGTGGCAACATCGACCCGCTCAATTTCAAACTCTTGATGGAGGGGGTAGAGGGAGAGCACCATTTGAATGGTAGAGCAGTTGGGGTTGGCAATAATCCCCTTCTTTTTCCAAAGTTTGATATCGTCGGGGTTAACCTCAGGAACCACCAACGGAACATCGGGGTCCATTCGGAAATAACTGGTATTATCAATTACCACTGCCCCCGCTTTGGTGGCACAGGGGGCAAATTTGGCACTGACTGATCCTCCGGCACTGAAAAAGGCGATATCTATTTTCTCTTTTTCAAAAATATCACAGGTAAGCTCCTGAACCCGCAACTCCTCCCCTTTAAACTCCACAATATCCCCGGCACTCCGGGCACTGGCAAGGGGCACCAACTTTTTTACCGGCAAGTTATACTCTTCAATCAGAAGGAGTAACTCCTCCCCCACCGCCCCGGTGGCTCCAACTACGGCAATATTGAACATTTTGAGACCTCCTTTGTCAAAATTTTTTGGAAAAAACAACGGAAATTTTAGCCAAAGAGTCTCCCTTAATATTAAAATATTAAAAAGAGGGGAAAAGATTAGAGAATTGGGGATTGGGGCGAAAGGAGGAAATTAAAAAGAAAAAAAATGGGAGATTGGAGAGATTTTGAACCCATAAACCCCAAGGGAAGGAGAGAAATGGAAGAGAGAGAAAAATTGAAAAAACTTTACGCCCTCTATTGGGGGGAGATGGTGGGAGAAAAATATTTTTCTCCCCAATTGAAAAATCCCCGGGAAGAGGAGTTGGAAAAACTAAAAAAAGAGGTGGAAAGGTGCACAAAATGCCCTCTCCATTTGACCCGAACCCGCCCCGTATTTGGGGAGGGGTCTATTGATGCCAAACTCTTTTTTGTTGGGGAGGGACCGGGAGCAATGGAGGATAAAAGTGGGAGACCCTTTGTAGGAAGGTCTGGGAAACTTTTAACTCAACTTTTAAGTGAGGTGGGATTGGATAGGGGGGAAGTTTACATTGGAAATATTGTCAAATGTAGACCTCCCCAAAATCGGGTGCCTACTCCCGAAGAGGCGGAAAAGTGTAAGCCCTATTTATTAAAGCAAATTGATATAATTAATCCATCAGTTATAGTCTGTTTGGGGAAGACAGCTTTTTACTATCTACTGGGTAAAAAGATGCCTATCTCCCGGGCACGGGGTCAAATTTTCAGAGTAAAGGAGCGAAAAGTGGTGCCAACATTTCACCCCAGTTATCTTTTGAGAAATCCGGAAGCCCTCCCCTTGGCTCGGCAAGATTTCCAATTGATAAAGAGTTTAGTATGAAAAAAGTTTGGAAAAGAGCTTTAACCCTCTTATTGATAGGAGCCAGTTTAGCCAAGGGGATAGAAGTTATTGAGGAGGAGGTGCCTGCCCAAGCGGTGGGGTTTGACTCCAAAGTTAAAGTTGCAATTTTGATAGACAAACGGCGATTTTACCGGTTTCTTCCCCAGTTGAGTAACTCGGTAAATAGCTATTTTCTTTTTAAAGATGAAAACTATGAGTATAAAATCTTTGATTTGCGGGAATTGAACAGGGCTCTCACTTACTCTTCTTATATTATGTTTTATCCAACTTCACCGGCTCAATTGAAAGAGTATCTCCGGAAAGATGTGCCAATTGCCGTCACAGACGAAAACGGAACGGTAAAATATTTCCAATCCTCCAATAAAAATTACATTTTCGATAGAAACCATTTGGTCTTTGTCCCTACTTTGAGTAAAGATATGGCAAAAATTTCGGCAGAAAATCTCTATTACGGGGGACTCCAATTTAAAAAGCAGATTCAATATTTGTCGGCAATGGCTCAACCGGTTCCATCTGTGGCAATTACAATTCCCGGTGTAATTCCCTCCTATCTGGTGCAATTGGAGAAAAAATATGGGAGGGTTAAGGCGGTATATCGCTACCCCCTTGCTACCGGGTATTGGTATCTCCGAAATAAAAATATTTATACCAACCTTTCAGGAACAGGAGTTGCCCAATTTTTGGGAAACTTGACCACCCACTTGGTAACCCCCGGCAGTAAAGCTCTCCCAGTTAGAACGGTATTGGCAACCCAAATCAGTTTCTCCCCCCGGGTTATAGATTTAACTCAACCTCTCTCCCAACAGAAATTGATTTTAGCCAGTTCTTTGATAGGAACCAAACCCCGGATTTTAGCCAACTCCCTTTTGATGGGGGGAAATTTGAGATACAATTGGTTGGGGTATACTTCCGCCACTACCTTAAATCAGATTTACAACTATCGGATAGGAAATACCCATCAACCTTTAGCAGATTTCGGTTTAACCCATTTTGGACATCAAATCCAATATAAAGTAAAACTTTATCAAATCCGGGATCAAGGGTTTGTGGAGGTGGTTCCACCTGCCAATAAACTCTCTTCCCTTGGCATATCCGGACAATAGACCTCTCTTTTTTGCCGTCAATTCCCTTCTTTTTCCCTTCTCTCATTTTGATTTGTTATTTTTATTTTCCCATAAGGGAAGATAAAAAAAGGAGCCGATAAATGAAAGTGGATCTCCACAATCATACTCCCCGATGTAACCACGCCCAAGGAACCCCCCGGGAGTATCTTGAGAGGGCTATTTCCCAAGGAATAGAGGTGTATGGATTTGCCGACCACGCCCCGATGGAGTTTGATAAAAGTTATCGAATGGCAGAAGAGGAGATGGAAGAGTATGAAAGGGAGTTGAAAGAGATTAAAGAGGAGTTTAAAGATAAAATAGAAGTTTTAATTGGGTATGAAGTTGACTTTACTCCCCTTTCTTCCTTTTCCCCTAAAATTGCCTATCGGAAGGTAGATTATTTGATTGGAAGTATCCACTTTTTGGATCAATGGGGATTTGATAATCCGGAATTTCTCCGAGACTGGGAAAAGAGAGATGTGGACGATGTATATCGGGAGTATTTCTTTTATATGCGGGAGATGGTAAAAAGTGGCTATTTCCAAATTGTGGGACATCTGGATTTGATAAAAGTATTTGGACATCGCCCTACCCGGAATATTGAATACTTTGTCAAGGAACTCCTCAAGGAGATAAAAAAGAGAGAGATGGCAGTGGAGCTCAACACCTCCGGTTGGAGAAAACCGGTTGGAGAGCTTTACCCCTCCGATGAGGTTCTCCAGTTGATGGCAGAAATGAAAATCCCCATCACTTTCAGTAGTGATGCCCACTCCCCCGACCATGTGGGGTATAAACTTGATGAAGCAATAGCCAAAGCCAAAAGTTATGGGTGGAAAGAGGGTGTCTTTTTCCGGAATAAAGAGTTAGTTACCTTCCCCCTCTAACCCCTTTCCAAAAAGGGAGTTTAAATCTTTTCCCTTTTTTCTACTTTCTCCACCATTTTATTACTCCTCTCCTTTCCCCAATTGAATTCCTACCCATTTACAGATAGGATTTTTAAACCCATTGGGAAGGGTGGCATAAACAATTGTAATTTCGGTAATATCTATTCTCACACAGGGGGTAAAAGACCCATTCCAATCTGCCACCCCTAAAATATATCCCCCCTCCTCCTCCCAAATTTTAATGGGAACTGGAGAAGTTTGAAGATTCTTTTCTATAAATTTTTTTAAATCTTCAGGAAATTTTGGACTTTTCCTTACCTTTTCTTCCAATTTTACCAATAGAGAGCCCACCTCTTTTCCTTGTTGAGCCAACTCCCCTTCCATCTTCTTTTCTTTTTTACACCCTTGTTTATCCCCCAATTGACACCCTCGGAAATAATAATTGTAGGCTTTTAATCTGCTCTCCACCCCTTTCCCCCTCTGATTCCTTTCTCCAATTTCAGTGCAGTAATTTCCTTTTCCCCGGTTACACCCCTTTTCCAACTCTCCCAAAGGGAGAGTAGAAAGATTAATCTCCTTCCGTGCCGTTTTTACTGGAACCGGCGAAGTTTTTTCCTTCCCTTTTTCCTCGATTCCAAAGAGATAGAGGAGTGTCCCAATCACCCCTATCAATATCCCCACTCCTCCCACCACAATTTTCCATTTATTACTCTTTTTCTCCATATTTTCCCTTTTTTACCAACTTTTTTCCTTTCAAGTAGGTAAAAAAATTATACAATATTCCTCCCTTTCAAAAGTAAATAGCCCCAAAAGCGGGAATAGAAGGAAGAAAAATGTATCAAAAAGAGTTGGAAATTTTAAAAAAAAGAGGAAGATATCGCCACCGGAGAATGTTACCTTCCGATGGAATAGATTTGGCAAGTAACGACTATCTGGGATTGGGAGAAATAGAGGAAATTGGAGAAAGAGCATTCGCCCAACTTC
>Ga0256843_1002695_pt1 | contig 12812 bp, 9 predicted proteins | sample AlvinellametaG_FD_191572 | JGI IMG/M metagenome (GOLD analysis project Ga0256843, IMG submission 191572) | Pompeii worm associated microbial communities from hydrothermal vent at the East Pacific Rise, Pacific Ocean - Alvinella | ecosystem: Host-associated > Annelida > Integument > Unclassified ... | reverse complement strand
TTAAACGCTGAGTGCTGAGTAGTGCGGATCAGTATCCGCTTGCGCTGATCATATAGTAGAGATATGAGATCAACGGTTGTACGTAGAAGATCGCTGTAATGGTCGCAACAGTTGCCACACCGATCACTGCCATCAATGGTTTAGAAAGGTTGTAGTAGACCGTATCGACATCTTTGACCGGATCTTTCAAGAACATATAGACGATCAACTTCAAGTAGTAGTATGCTGAGATCGCTGAGTTAAGCCCCATGACGATCGCCAACCATACATACCCTGCATTGACCGCTGCTTGCATCACATAGATCTTACCCCAGAATACGGAGAACGGAGGTACACCGGCAAGTGATAGCATGAACAGAGCCATGATCACTGCACCCATAGGCATGATGTGGATGAAACCTGCGAATTTCTCGTACGGGTGGTCGAAACGTGCATTGAAGCGTCTGACCTTATGACGGGAGATCCATAGCATTGCAAACGCACCGAGGTTGGTGAACATAAAGAGTGCGTAGTACAAGAAGATACTTGTCGTACCCTCTGTCGTATCGAGTGCCAATGCCGCCATGATGAAACCTGCATGAGAGATGGAAGAGTATGCAAGCATACGTTTCACATCTTCTTGTACAAGCGCCATCAAGTTCGCGATCGTCATCGTTACGACCGAGAGGATCAAGATCATGATACGTACCCACTCGACACCAAGATCGATATACATACCGAAGATTCTGATAGAAACGACCAATGCCGCAATTTTTGGTACGATCGCCATATATCCTGCCAACGGTGCGGAAGCTCCCTCATATACATCCGGTGCCCATGTATGGAACGGGAAGAGTGAGAGTTTAAATGCGAACGCGACCATCAATAGTACCGATGATCCGAAGATCGCCAACATCAATCCTGTTTCGTTCAAACGCGCAGAGAGCACTTGTGCTACTTGATAAAGCTCAATAGAACCTGTCATACCGTAGACAACCGCTGAACCCATTGCAAAGAAACCTGCTGCCAAAGCACCCATGGTAAAGTACTTCACTGCTGCTTCGTACGAGTTGCTTCTGTTGTGAAGCGCGATCAGTGTATAGAGTGACAATGAAGCCGTCTCAAGACCTACGAAGATCAGGATAAGGTTGTCACTTGCCACCATGAACTGGAATCCGGCTACCATGAACAAGAAGAGCGCGAAGAACTCAGGATATGAGTACTCATGGAAACGCTTCGACGTTAAGGCAAGCGGCGTGAACAGAATAGACGCAACAATGATCAATAACTGTGAGATGATCGAGATACCGTCAATTAACATCACATCAAAGAACCCGCGTTCATTGACATTAAGCCCGATCGTCGCACCAAAGTCAACGATCAAGATCAAGATCGTCAACATAACATATAAAGACTTGTGGAGCTTATCGCTGATAAGATCCAATACCAGAATGACCAAACCTCCGGCGATAGCAAGAAGCATCGGCGCCAGAGTAAGGAGGTTCAAACTCTCTAAACTTACTTTAATTGGTTCTAACATTACTTCACCTCCTCTTTTTTCATCACAGACTGTGGCACTTTGATGATCTCTTTCGCCTCAGGTGTGATCGCTTTTTCATCCATAAATACCAACATTGCATTCACTGAGTTGTTGATCGGCTCAAGGATCGGCTTAGGATAAACCCCCAACCATACCACGATCGCAACCAGTGGGATAAGAGACCATGTCTCTTTTGTATTAAGATCTTTCAACGACTTGTTCTCTTCTTTTGTCACAGGACCGAAGAAGGTCTTTTTGAAGACAGTCAACATATATACCGCACCGATAATGATCGATGTACCTGCAAGAACGGTCATGACCGGAGAGATCTGATAGAATCCAAGAAGGACAAGGAACTCACCGACAAATCCGATCGTAAGCGGAAGACCTACCGATGCCATCAACATGATACCGAAGATCACTGCGTATTTAGGCATAACCGATGCCAAACCACCGAACTCACTCATAAGTTTAGTATGTCTTCTGTCATAGATCATACCAACAAGCATAAAGAGCGCACCCGAAACGATCCCGTGTGAAAGCATCTGGAATACAGAACCGCCGATACCTTCAGAGTTCATTGCGAATACACCGATCATAATGATACCCATGTGAGATACAGATGAGTATGCAATGACCTGTTTAATGTCTTTTTGCGCATAAGCGACCATTGCGGTATAGATGATCATGATGATCGAAATGATCGCGATCGGTGTGATCATCATCACAGAAGCATCCGGGAACATTGGAAGAGAGAAACGTACGAAACCGTAAGTACCCATCTTCAAGAGGACCGCTGCAAGGATAACAGAACCGATCGTCGGTGCTTGACCGTGTGCATACGGAAGCCAAGTATGGAACGGGAACATCGGTACTTTGATCGCAAACCCAAGGAAGAATGCGGCAAAGAGCCATAGCTGATAGTTGACAGGAAGTACCAGTGCGTACCAGTCAGTGATCGCGAAGCTCCATACACCTGTAAGGTTGTGATATACGTATGCAACAAAAAGCATACCTACCAACATCACCAATGAACCCATGAAGGTATAGAGGAAGAACTTCACGGATGCATAGACTCTTAGAGGTCCACCCCATGCACCGATGATATAGAGCATCGGAACAAGAGAGAGCTCCCAGAAGAGATAGAAGATGATCGCATCAAGAGCAACGAAAACACCCACCATTGTCATCTCTAGGAAGAGAAGGGTGATGATCATGTTCTTCACATTCTCGGTGATGCTCATACTGACCATACCGATAAGTGTCATTAATGTCGCCATAATGATAATGAAGAGCGAGATACCATCCACACCCAAATAGTAGTTCACACCGAAATCAGGGATCAGTGGGATCATCTCCACAAACTGCATCCCTGCATTGTTCATATCGAAACTGAACCACAACCATAAAGAGAGCAAGAACTCGATCGCCGCTACGGTGATACCGTAAGCCCTTGCACTCTCTTTGTCTACTACAAATCCGAGCAATCCAGCGATCGCAGGGAAGAATACTAATACACTTAAAATATTATCCATCTAACTCTCCTTAACCTAACATCGCTGCTGATACGGCTGCGAAAACCAATAGTAACACGGCACCGACCGCCATCCAGTTCAGATAGTTCGAAAGGTTACCTGTTTGCATTTTTCTTGAGCTGTCACCCGTTTTGTAAAGGAACTTAGCGATACCGTCAACCGTTGCATCAACGATCTTAAGGTCGATCTTGTTCCACATCATATCGGAGATCATCGCATATGGTTTTGTAATGAACTCTTCATAGATATTCGGAATATAGTACTGGTTCGCAAGAAGCTTGTAGTACCATGTATTTTCCACTTTCTCATCTCTTGTCAATCCGTTCGCATATTTCTTGTATGCCAATGCGATACCACCTACAGCAAAGACAAGAACGACAAGTCCAAGGATCCATGCGATATGGTGTGTGTGCTCACTCATATGATATTCAGGTAGCAACTTCGTTACGAAGTGCTCGAACGTTTTCATACCGAAACCTGCGACCACTGCCAAGAAAGCGAGTGGAGACATTGCGATAAGTACGAACTTGTACATCTCGTGCGGATGGTGTTTACCATCTTTGAAGTATTCGATCTCCGTTGTATAACGCTCACTTCCGTGGAAGGTAAGGAATACTTGTCTAAAGCTGTAGAACGCTGTCATTCCCGCAGTGATGACAAGGATCGCCCAAAGTACGATCGTACCTTCATTCCATGCAGTCTCGATGATCGCATCTTTCGAGAAGAACCCTGCGAAGAACGGAATACCTGCAAGTGCCAATGAAGCCACACCCATATAGATGTATGACCATTTCATTACTTTCTTCAATCCACCCATTTTAAAGATGTCAAGCTCATCATGCATTGCGTGCATAACGTTACCTGCACCAAGGAAGAGCAACGCTTTGAAGAATGCGTGTGCCGCAAGGTGGAAAAGCGCGATCCAGTAAGCACCAAGACCTGCTGCTGCGAACATATATCCTAGCTGTGAGAGTGTCGAGAATGCAATGATCCTCTTTAAGTCTCTGTTGACCAACGCCATCGATGCGGCGAAGAACGCTACGAACGTACCGAGCGCTGCAATGAAGTAACTTACTTCCGGTGTCATGCTAAAGAGCGGGTTCGCACGGATCACAAGGAATACCCCTGCCGTTACCATGGTCGCTGCGTGGATCAGTGCGGAAACCGGTGTAGGTCCCTCCATCGCATCGGTCAACCATGTATGGAGCGGGAACTGTGCCGATTTACCCATCGCACCGATAAAGAGTGCGATCGCTGCTGCGTTAAGTACAGAACCGCTAAGCTCAGGAAGTGCGGCAAATACCACATCGTACTGAAGGCTTCCAACGTTCCAGTAGATAATGAAGAGTCCGATCAACATCCCAAGGTCGGCGATACGGTTCATGATGAACGCTTCGTTCGCTGCCCATGAAGGAGAGATGGACGGGTTCTCTTCTCTTGACTGATCCGGTTTATGGTACCAGAACCCGACAAGCAGCCAAGAACAGACACCAACCCCTTCCCAACCGATAAAGAGTCCTGCGAAGTTGTCACTCATGACAAGGATCATCATGGAGAAGACGAACGCAGAGAGGTATGAGAAGAAACGGTTGAAACTCTTGTCATGATCCATATACCCGATAGAGTAGATATGTACGATCGTAGAGACAAGGGTTACGACTGTCATCATCGTTACCGAAACCTGATCCACCATGAACCCGAACGGAATGCTCAAGTCACCCGCATGGATCCAATCCATCATCGTTACATGGATACCCTCACCCGTTTCAAGGATATGCATCGCCAATGTCGCTGATGCGAGGAAGGATGTACCGATCAATGCCGAACCGACGATCCCTACGAACGTCTTTCTTTCACTCATACCGAACAGTGCGGCAAAGAGTGAACTCACAAACGGAGCAAAGAGTGCTATATATACTAAAGTTTCCATCCTTACCCCCTCATGCTTGCAAGATCATCAAGATCAAGGCTTCCATGTTTTTTATACAGAACGATCAAGATACCAAGTCCGACAGCAACCTCACTCGCTGCGATCGCGATCACAAAGAATGCAAACATTTGACCGGTAAGATCATTATAGTAGTGTGAAATTGCCGCGAATGCCACGTTAACGGCATTGAGCATAACTTCCGTTGCAAAGAAGAGCATCAAAAGATTTCTTCTTCTAAGCACACCCATCAACCCGATTGAGAAGAGGAGTGCCGATACGATCAGGTAGTGTGATAAACCTATCATTTTGCATCCTTTTGTTCTAAAATTTCATCGTCTGCATCTTGATTCTCAGTCAGACTCTGATCCATTTTCTTACCTGCAAGAATAATACCTGCGATCATCGCTACAAGTAGCATGACCGCCGCAACTTCGAACGGTACAAGATATTTGGTAAAGAGTACGATACCGACATCCTGAGCATTACCGACACCTTCATGCATCGGGTAGAGCGCTTGAACCGCTTCAGAGTGGATCGGTCCTGCGAACATCAATACCAATACCAGTGCGCTCAATCCACCAAGAAGGAAGATAAGCGGAGCCGGAGTGTTCTTCTCTTTGATATCACGTGTCGCATCGAAGAACATCATCGCAAACGAGTAGAGTGCCATCACCGCACCCACATAGACGATCAGTTGAACCACACCGAGGAAGTCCGCCCCAAGGATAAAGAAGAATCCTGAGATCAGTACCATTCCCGAAGCCAATGCAGTCATTGCGTAGAGTACGTTCTTACTCATCACCGTGACAAGGAACAGTCCTATTGTTAAAGCCGAAAATAGGTAAAAGGCTATTACTTCATACATCTTCTCTCCTTAGTACGCTAACGGCGTTTTCTTGATATTCTCATCCGCATTCGGAGAGACGGCACCGAAACCTTCATACTCTTGCTGGAGGTTCAGTTTATCGATCGGTGTCAACATATCTTCAAAGAGTGAGAAACTCGCTCTCTGCTCAGAAGCTGTTTCGTAACGAGGTCCGTGTACGATCGCAAGCTCCGGACACACTTCCGCACAGTAACCACAGAAGATACAGCGCCCGAAGTTGATCGTATATTCCGTAACCTCTTTACGCTGGTTCTCATCGTAACGTGTATCCATCGTGATACAGTTGGAGATACAGATCTTTTCACACAATCCACATCCGATACAACGATAGTGCCCGCTCTCCAAGAGTCTGAGCATTTCGTGGATCGCTCTGTATCTTGGTGAGATAGGGAGTTTCTCAAACGGATATTTGACCGTATGCATCTGCCCTTTGAAGAGCGCATTGATCATCTCTCTCAGTGTTACCCATAGTCCGACAAAAAGCTCCCCTTTAAAGGTTCTCTTGACAACTTGCTTGAACTTGTCCATCCCTTCTGTCGGAGATTGCCCAAGGTCGAGCATGACATAGTCTTGCTGACCGACGTTTCTGTTTTTAAATTGTTCTAAACCCATCTCTACTCCTTATACCATCATCACAATACCGGTAATGACCACGTTGATCACAGCAATCGGCATTAAGACTTTCCAACAAAGCCACATCAACTGATCAGGTCTGATGTGCGGCCATGACGCTCTTACCCATAACATCAAGAAGAAGAAGAAACCGACTTTCATGATGATCGTCAACCAACCAAGACCACCTTCGCTGTATCCGCCAAGGAATACGATCGCGGCGATAATAGAGATGGTGATCATGTTCGCATACTCACCGATGAAGAACATACCCCATCTCATCCCTGAATACTCCGTTGCATATCCTGAAACGACTTCCGCTTCATGCTCAAGAAGGTCGAACGGTGTTCTGTTTGTCTCTGCAAATCCTGCAATGAGGAAGAGCACGAACGCTACAGGCTGTTGCCAGATAAGCCAGTGGCTGATACCGCCTGCTTGCGCATTGTTGAAGTCTACGAACGAAAGTGAACCTACCAACATGATCGGTGCAAGGATAGAGAGCCCTGTTACCACTTCGTAAGAGAGGAACTGGATCGCTGTACGCGCCGCACCGATGATACCCCATTTGTTCGCCTGTGCCATACCTGCAAGAAGCGGCCCGTAAAGACCTGCCGCCATCATTCCAAGTACAAAAAGGATACCGATGTTCAAATCGGCCGCAATAGAAGGAACGAACGTTCCGCCCAATACAGGGATCCACTCAGGAATAGTGAAGTCCGGGAATACCGGAACCGCTGCCAGTGCGATGAAGGCCGTTGCCGCCGTAATGATAGGCGCGACCATAAAGATCAGCTTATTGGCATTTTGCGGAACGATATCCTCTTTCGTGAAGAGCTTGATACCATCGGCAACCAATTGTAAAAGTCCGTACGGTCCGACATGCATCGGCCCGAGTCTTCGCTGCATGAATGCCAGCACCTTTCTTTCGATATAGGTACCGAAACCTGCGATCGCAGAAATGACCGCAAGGATGATGATGGCTTTGATCCATACACCTACTGCCGTTACTTCCGGTAAGTTTTGTGCGAGTGTTGTTTCCATATTACACCTTTCTCATTGTTACTTTTTGGTATCGTGCATCACCAAAGAGAGCATAGACATCAGCGGCACTTTTAAAGTCAGAAAGTGCTGTGATCTCTCCTGCCATACGCTCATCTTCGATCACATCGACGGTAATGGTCCCGTTCTCAAATACGATCTCCACCTTCTCTCCAAGCGCTTTGGCTTTTTCCGGAGAGGCATAGAGTCCGAACCCTTCAAAGATCTCATGTGCTTTATCACTGAAGTCGTTGAACTGTCTTTGCGGGTTACAGCGATAGACGATCTCACCATCCATCACGTTCGCATCATCGAACTTCTCAACACTCAATGGCGCTGCATCGAAGGTTTTTACCTCTAGGGTATATCCTCTGTTCTCCGTACCGTCATTGAGGTAACCGTTCGGAAGATCATCGAAATCGATCGCTTTGAAGCCTTTGTCTGCCGGCAACATCGGTGTCCACTCGATGGTCAGCTCCGGCGCACCGACAAGTTCACGTACCAGATCGTTGAGCTCATACCCCTTGTACTCCAGTGCCGCATTGGTCGGTGTAACACGCTTATGCATGTTGGTCAACGTACCCTCTTGCTGGTTCATAGCCGGCATATCAAGGTCACCGTCTCCGAGTGCGGAGAGTCTGAAGTCACCATTCTCGTTATATCCGATCGTATAGCCTGTCGCTTCATCGTCAAGATCACAGATAAGCGCGACACCCAACGAGTTCGTTTTAGGTGGGATCATCGCTACGCGTACCGGTGTGGTCTGCTCGATCAATACGATAAGGTTCGCAATGTTCTCTGCATTGGGGTGGAAGTAGAGATCCTCACCGACGATCATGGAGAACTTCTCTTTCTTCTTCATCATCTTAGCAAATGTCTCTGCGAACTTGTCACTCTCTTTTCCAAGTAGTTCAACAAGTCCGTTCTTCTCTACACTCACCTCTTTCTCGACCATTTCCGGAACTTTCTTGGTCACCTCTTTCTCTTCACCCGTCTCTTCATCGATCACGGTTTCGGTAACGGATTTCATCACCTTCTCTTTTACCGTTTTCGTTGTTGTGGACTTGAAGCTCTCAAGGTATGCTCTTACCTCTTCGGGTAGCTTCTCTTTGTCCGCGAAAAGATCGAGGATCAGATAGAGAGCCGCCTCTTCTTCACCCACTTTATGCGTGAATACCTCTACACTCTTACCGAATGTCGGTACAAGCGTATCGCCTACGGGATGGAAGTAGAGTCCCGCACCTTTGTTCATCTTCTGAACATTGTTAAATGCGTAACGTGCATTCGGGTTGTCATTTCTCAATGATGCACCGACACTGATCACGAAGTCTGTTGCCATAACATCTTTGAAATCATATGTATAGAGTGACTTCCCTGCTGCTTTGGCATAGCTGTTAAGGAATTTCTGGAACGCTCTTGCATCAGGGTTGACAAGCTTAAGCCCCATCTTCTCCTTCAATGTCTGAAGCATCATCGCCTCTTCATTGGTAATGACAGAGTTGAAACGGATAGTATCCGCTTTTTTGAAGGCTTCGATCGCCGCATTGAACGCAGCCTCATCTTTACCTTCGACACGGTTCTCGAAGTCATACCCGAAACGCCCCGCACCACAAAGGGAGACATAGTTCCACTCATTGGTCACACGATAGATCTTCTCATCTCTGTTCGCGATCGATGTAGGCTTGGTCTCATAGTAGATCTGACACCCTGAAGAACAGTGTGCACACGTTGCAGGGATACGCTTAAGGTCCCATGCGTTCGTCGTATATTGGAAGTCACGGCTTACCAATGCCCCTACAGGACAGACAGCCGCACACTCTCCACAATCCGAACAGTTCGTGTAGTCCGTACCGTTGCTTGGTGCGATGATGGACTTTTGCAACTTGTTCCACATGGCATATGCATCTTTTGGCATGGTCTCTTTAAAGCTCTTGTCAAGTGCCGCACCGCCTCTTTTGGTCGTAGTGATCGCTGCATCGCCGATCATATCTTTACAGACGGTCGTACAACGCTCACATACGATACAAAGTCCCGCATCGTAGTGAAGTACGGAACTCCAGTTCTTCACCTCTCTCTTGGTATCCGGGATCATATATGATTGTGAGTCGACACCGAGTTCGAGCGTGTAGTTCTGAAGCTCACACTCTCCGGACTTGTCACACACACCACACTGAAGCGGGTGGTTGACATCGTATACTTCCATGATGGCACGACGCTCTGCAAGAATATTAGGCGTATCTACCGTGATCGCCATACCCTCTTTGACCTTCGCATTACACGCATAAACCTGTTTCCCGTCCGCTTCTACCAGACATAGACGACACGCAAGTGTCGGACTACATCGTGTCAGGTAACAGATCGCCGGAATGAAAACATCGTTCGCACGTGCGGCATTGAGGATATACTCACCCTCTTTTGCCTCATATGTCTTACCGTCAATGGTGATGGTAACCATATTTTCTACTGTTTTTACTTCACTCATTGTTGTTTCCTATCTTCATTATTGGTTTTCTCAAAAGCCAATCTGCTAAATCTATAAGAGGATAGCGAAGATGCACTTAATCCCATATCAAATGTCGGATTGAGTGCGATCGTTCCCTTCATCGATGTATCAATCTTAAACACACGACGGAACGATACGCCGTCGATCTCGAATTCGATCTCATCTCCCTCTTTGAGTTTTGCAGCGACTGCAAATTGCTGAGAACCTAACAGCACCGGCTCATCTTTGAGCAGTGTCGACTGTGCAGTGAACGGTGAGAACTGATCGACAGGGTCACAGCGGTAGACCACTGCACCATCATACGTATCGAGCTCTTCAACCTCGTCAATGACCATACTGCTTTCACACGTTTGAGGCGCAAGCAGATACCCGCGGTGTTCTCCACCGACCGCATCGAAGTAATCATCAAGGTCATCAAAGGCGATCGCCTGATAACCTTTACTTTGCGGTAGTTGTGCGGTATAGTCGATGGTATATCGTGCTTTCAGTCCTAAAGCATTGGCGATATCGTTAAGGACATATCCGCCGTAAGGAAGGGCGACGTTCATCGGGACCACACGCTTATCTACGGTCGTCAACGTTCCTTCCTGCTGGTTCATAGCCGGCATATCGAGGTCTCCGCCACCCATCGCCGAGAGGGTGAAGTCACCTTTGACATTATAGCCGATGCTCTCCCCTTCTGCCGTATCGTCAAGATCACAGATAAGTGATACACCCATCGCATTCCCTGCCGGAGGCACACAGATGACATTAAACTCACTGTAGCGTGCCAGCAGTGCGACCAGTTTCGCGATCTGTGCCGCTCTTGGATGTGCATAGAGATCACTTCCGACAACCAGCGTAAAGCCTCTTTTTTTCAAAAGTGACTTACGCATCACCTCAAGCTCCTCTTCGCCGATATTACTCTCGGCACTGAGGTTCCCGATATCAAGATCATCGAGTGCGTCACGTACCTCTTGCGGTAGTGATGCCTCTTGAAGAAGTGTATGCGCAAGTAGTGCGGCAACCCCCTCTTCACTTCCGGCTTCATACTTCATGAACTGCGTGACGATATTCTGGATCTCCGTATCTTCGATCGGATGCATATAGATCACACGTGCGCTCTGCCACTTGCTTGCCATATTGATATGGTATTTCACGCTCGGCGCATCATTGTTGATACGTGTACCGAACACGATCACACCCTGTGACTTCGAAAGTGCTTCAAGCGTACCGTTGTAGAGGTGTTCTCCCGCTACCGAAGCGTATGCTTCCATGAACTTCTGGTATGCACGCGCTTCATGGTTGACTAGCTTGTAGCCGTACTTCTCTTTGAGCTTTTGCAGTATCAACGCCTCTTCATTCGAGATCGTACTGGAGAAGAGAATGCTTTTTGCATTTTTGAACGCTTCTACAGCACGGTTGAACGCCGCTTCGTCCTTTGTTACGTTCTCGTTCGCATACTCGTAGGCAAAGCGTCCCGCACCACAAAGGTTACTGAACTCGAACGTATTGGTGACACGGTAGATCTTCCCGTTCTTCACTTCGTAGAACATTTGACATCCGCCGCCACAATGTGGACATGAGGATGGGATCTTCTGAAGCTCCCATGCATTGGTCGTATATTTGAAGTGCGTCTGAACCAATGCACCTACAGGACACGCCGCTGCGGCCTCACCCAGTGAGGCGTAGTTCTTCTCAGGTTTGACATTGATAATGGTCGAGCCGTATCCACCGAACTTCACTTTCAGCGCTTCATCACCGGTGATCTCTGTAGAGACACGGACACACTTCTCACACATGATACAGAGTGACGGATCGTACGATACATGTCCCCAGTTCTCTACGGGTCTATGCTGATCACGTGCGGTGAAGTCCTGCTCGCTCAGATCGAACTCCAAAGTCTTGTTCTGAAGATCACACTCACCGGACTTGTCGCACACCCCACACTCAAGCGGGTGGTTGACACCGTAGAGCTTCATGATGTTCTGGCGCTCCTGATAGAGTTCGCTGTTGTTGGTCGTAATGACCGCACCATCGACCGCTTTCTCCTGACATGAGAGGATCATCCCCTCCACGCCTTCGACATTGACCACACACATACGGCATGATGCGATCGGCTGTACTTTGGTGAGGTAACACATGGTCGGGATGTAGATGTCGTTCTCTCTGGCGATCTCCAAGATCGTTTTACCAAAGGTACTTTGACACTCTTTTCCGTCGATAGTTACCGTGATCGGCTTTCCTGTGTTGATTGAATTATGTGCACCCATCTTACACCGCCACCATTGAAATATAGTAACAACGCATACAGCGCTCCGCTTCTGCGATCGCCTCTTCTCCGGTAAATCCGAGGTTGACCTCTTTGTTGTTGTCTTTACGCTCGTTGACACCAAGTTTTTCACTTACCGCTCTTGGCAGTCCCGGCATCCATCCTGTGATCTTCTCGTTCTTGTCGTAGACCTTGAGCTTATTGAGGTGATCTTCCATGATCTCCTCATCGGTCAAGGTACACTTTCCGTCATAGATATAACGGCTAATGACAGATGCAGCACGTCTTGCTTGACCGACCGCATTAACAATGGTCATAGGACCGTACTCACAGTCTCCAGCGGCAAAGAGTCCCGGACGTGAGCTCATGAAGTCTCTTCCGTTGGTAAGGATCGTGTTCCATGAGGTCAGCTCGATATTCCACTCTTCAGGCAGAAGTTGCAGATCGGCCGCTTGCGATACCGCAGGGATCAAATAGTCACACTCGATCTCAAAATCGGCACCTTCGATCTTTTGAAGCTGTGCACGTCCACCATTTG
>Ga0256843_1002694_pt1 | contig 12813 bp, 11 predicted proteins | sample AlvinellametaG_FD_191572 | JGI IMG/M metagenome (GOLD analysis project Ga0256843, IMG submission 191572) | Pompeii worm associated microbial communities from hydrothermal vent at the East Pacific Rise, Pacific Ocean - Alvinella | ecosystem: Host-associated > Annelida > Integument > Unclassified ... | reverse complement strand
TATACGTTTAGAACTCTTTCCAAGAGCATTTGATATCATACTAAACCATATCTCTCGTTTATGAAGCTCTATGAACTCGTTTTCGAATATAGTATATAAATGAATACCTTTTTCTTTAGTCTCTTCGTATTTTTTAGAATGTTTATATCTATCTTCTTTAGGATTATTAAACATTGAGTAATCACTTATACCGTGACTATGAAACATTAATCCACAGTATTCAAATGCTACATTTTTTTCAGGAACTAATATATCAAGTTCTTTACCGTTTAGAATTTTTCTATCACTTTGATTAGTTTCTAAATTCAAACTTTTAATATAATCATTAATTATATACTCTGCTTCAGAAACTCCTTGACGTTTTTTATAATCAATATTTAATTCTTTTAATTTTTTATATGGAACTGTATTACTACAATTAAAAAATTTCATAAAATATTCCAATTTAAAATATTTCTTTTTTGTGAGAAAATTATCTTCTATAAATTGTTTATTATTCCAAAAATGAATATTTGTATAATGTTCAGTATTGCACATTTTTGTTCTTTTTTTAAATTCATCTGTTTGAGAATAGTATTCTTTTCCAAATTTTTTAATAGATGATTTTTTTAATTTTATATGATATTCATCTGTTTGAGAATAATTTTCTACACCATATTTTTTTAAGTTTGTTTCTTTTGATTTTATTAAATATTCATCTGTTTGAGAATAATTTTCTACGCCATATTTTTTTAAGTTTGTTTCTTTTGATTTTTGTTTACATTCATCTGTTTGAGAATAATTTTCTTTTCCAAATTTAATTAAATTAGTTAACTTTGTTTTTAATTTACATTCATCTGTTTGAGAATATGTATTTGCACCATATTTTTGTAGATTAGTATCTTTAGTTTTTAATTTACATTCATCTGTTTGAGAATAATATTCTTTTCCAAACTTTTGTAAATTGGTTTCTTTAACTTTATCTTTAAAAATTTTAGTTTGAGAATAATGTCCACCATATTTTTTTAAGTTTGTTTCTCTAGTTTTATTTTGCACATATTCTGTATTTACTTTATTTTTAATATATAATTTATTACAATCTTTAGAACAAGTTTTTCCAAATTTTACAGCATTTAATTTATTATTAAAAACTGTTGTATTGTTATTACAACCATCAATTGAACATTTTATATCTTCTTGTTGTAAATTATTTTTTAATATATAACATAATACTCTAATATGTTTATAATTATGATCAAATGAAATATTTTTTATCAACTCATTATATTCATCTATATATGGAGAAATATTATATTCATCTTTTAATAATCCATTATTTTCATTAAAAAAATATTTATTTATTTGATATATTTTTTTATTTTTAAAAATTGATTCTTTCATAATATTCCTTTATGTTTTATTTATATAATAACTATTATATTTAAATTAATCCACAAGAAATTCAGAAAAAGGAATTAACCTTTTTCTTTATTGTTCTTCTTGACCTTGTTGCATAATGTTATCTTTTGCTAATTTTTTAATAAAATCCATTCCACTTGATTCTAATTTTTCCCAATCCATTTGAGGAATATATTGTTGTAATAAATCTTTTGGATTAATTGTAAACTCAACACCTTTTAACATTCCTATAATATTAGTAGCAGAACTTATACTTGCCTCGGCACTTTGTAATAATAATACTACAGGTGGATTTAGTCCAAGTTTATAATAGTTAGTAATAATAAAATCATCATCTACCATATCATTATTTTCCAAAACAATATTAAAAATAGTATTAAAAATAGTATTAGTTCCTTCATCAACATTATCTTGTATACCAGAAACAGTATTAGCAAATCCAATATTAAGATTAACTAATGTTTCTCTCATATCAGCTTGATCACCAACATTCAAATAAACACTTGGAACACCTGTACTTGCAATTAATTCATTTCTTAACTCTTGCATATCATTCAGAGGTAATGCTCTATCACCCATTGGAACAACTTCCATATCAACAAAACGTTGACCATTAACAGATATTGTTGCAATATCTCTAAAGTCAGTTAAAGTATTATTAATATTTTTAATATCACTTAATGATTCAAAACTAATACTTTTATTACCTATATCTTTTTTAAGTTTAGCAATCATCGACGCATGTGATTTCTTAGAACCAGCCTCAACAACCCATTTACGAACAACACTAGCACGAGATAGTCTAGAAACAATACTAGACATAAGAGCAAGTGTATACATTTTAACTGGTTGCATAATAGGATCAAAAATACTAGTACCATATAAATCATATTTATCAACATTTGTATGATAATTAACTAATTTATTTTTACTAAGGAATCGAAATTTTAATTTAGAATTTGTTTTCATTTTATTATATAATAAAACTTTTAATCCATTTTCTAAACTAGGAGTTAAATCGATATCTTCGTATGAATCATAATTATTTTTAATAATAATATTATTCATAGAAGTAATAATATTTTTAGTCATTTCATCAATAATTGATTTTCTTTTTGTAGCTTCATCAGATGTTTTACCACCATTACCTTGTTCTACAAATTGTTTTAATAAATTTACTTCAGTTCCACTATTACTTTCATCATCTTCAACAATCAAATAACCAAAATTAACACCATCTTGTTCAATTATCATAACTTTATGAGGGTCAATAATTTTTAAATGAATATCTTCCAAACAATCAAAATTAAGTTTATTAATATCAGAAAAATTAAAATTAGTATTGTTATCAACAACATCATTCCAATAAGTGCTTTCTTCTAATGATTTATTTTCTATTTTTGCTTTTTTACGTAATAAATTTTGAAATTGTTTTGTTGCAGAATCTTTATCATTTGTATTATAAGACAATTCATTTTCTTCTAATAATTTCATTTTAGAATTTTCTGTAGGAGATTCATGTTCAATCATACATTCAAATTTTGAATTAGTACCTGTTGGAGAATATATTATATTTTCTGTAATAAGTTCATATTGTTGAGATAATATTTTAACATTTTTTAGATTAATTATTTCAACAAAAACATTACCATATTTCAACATCTTTGGAATAATTTTATTTTTCAATGTTTTTTGAAAATCAAAAAACACTAGACCCATTTTAAAGAAATTTTTATATTGTTTACCAATATCTTCTTCAATAGTTTTTAAGAAACTAGAATTATTTTGGTTTTCAATAACTGTTAAGAATTGTTTAGATTGATTATTTTTAATAAGAATATTATCAATATAAACTTTTAACATTCTAAAAGCTATATAATTTACTGATGGTATTTCATCATAATAATCATATCTAGCTTTTCTTTCACTAGGAATATTAAAATCAGATAAAGAACTTAATAAGCTTGAATCAGAAGTATTAAGAAGATGATTTAAATCATCTTTATTTTGTTCTGTTTCTGATAATATTTCTTCTTTTTCTTTTTTTGACATATTTCTAGATAATTCTTGAATTTCTAATGACTGTATTTTTGAACTATGCAATGTATATGAACTTAGATTTCCAATAATATTATCATATATGTCATTAAATTTTAAATCTATTTGATCAATAACTTTAATTGGTTCTAACATAGAAGCTGCATTTTGCGGTTGTTCTTCTTGTTGTTCTGTATCTTCTTGTGATCCCCACATTAATTAACTCCTTTTAAAACTTCATTAATAACTTCAGTATTAATATTATTATTAAATGATATATTTGCATTATTCAGTTTTGATAAAAATGATTGATGTATATATAATTCAATACCTTTAGGTGAATAAATTTTTAATAATCTATCCATTTGATGTTTTGTTAAACATTTTTCAATATCTATTGAAAATTCATCTTTTGCTTTTTTTATATCTTTTGGTAATACTTCTTTACCAGCAGTAAATTTTGCTAAGAAATATCTTCCTAGATAAAATTTAAATTTCTTATCTAATAAATCGTCAAAAAATATTACAGTATTTTTTGTTTCATCTATAGATAACTCATTATTTTTATATTCTTTCAATACTTTATCTAATTGTTTATATAATTTATTTTTCATATAATACACATATCCATAACTTATTATTGGAGTAGTTATAATCGCTCCAATATAATATAAATTTTCTATAATCATGTTTTTCCTTTTTAACGTATTAATATAATTTCTATATTATTATATTAATTATTTTTAATCTTTTTAATATTCTTCTTTACAATTAAAAAAATCTATAACATTAAATTCTTCATCTTGTAATATTATATTTTCTTCTAATAAATTTAAATTATCATTTAAATTTATTAAAGATTCTTGAAATAATCTAACAGTATTGACAACAGTATCACTAATATTATCAATATCATCAACTATATTTTTTTCTTTCATTTTATTTATCCTTATTGTTTTGTTCCACTTAAATTTATTGACATTTCTTTATATTCATTTGTATCTGAATTAAAATTAAAACTATTTATTGTATCTTGAGCATTTGTTACTAACATTTTTCTACTATTGTTTTTTTGAATATATAAATCAGACTTCATAGCTGTAGCATAACTATTAATAAGAGGTTCTATATTTAATCTAATATCTATATTCATTGGTTGATTAAATCTATTAAATTGTGTTTCATTACCACCTCGAGTTATAGTCATAGTTGAAATAGCAGCTAACGCCATATCTTGAGCTCCATCAGCTTTAACTTCCCATAAAGGAGGATAACCAAATGATACACCATTATATGTTATAGGAGAGACAGCAGCTATTAAATACATCAGAGGTCTAACAATATAATTTAAAATAGAATTAGAATCTCCTGATGGAGCAACTAATTTAAGCATAACTTGTAAAGCATTATTATAACTTGATTTTTTCCATTCTCTCGGAAGAGATGTTTGTAAACCTAAAGCTTTACCTGCTAATAATGATAATAAATCTGAATCTCCAAAAGAAGATGATTGTAATATTAATTGACCTGTTGATGAATCAACACCTGTAGTAATATCTTTTATCATAGTAATATTTTTAGCAGTTTTACTCAAAGCTTCACTAATTTTATTATCAGTTAATTCTTCAATTCCACTTTTATTAAAATCATTATTAAATACCTCAGTCATTGTTGAATCATTTGTACATAATATTTTTAAAGTATCTACTGGAGTTAATAATGATTTAGTCTTTAAATCAATAGAATTTTTATCAAATTTTTGAGCATTACATATATCATGCCATAAACTTAAAGCATTTTTTGTACCTATAGATTTTTCACCAACTTTTAAACTATTTCCAGATAATGTGCTACCTATATTATATACTGAATTATTTTCTGCTTTTTTATTCATAATATCAGCTATTGCTGAAAAATTAATATTATAACCTGTTGGTACTAAAGATATTTCAGTTAGATTATTTAATAATCTATTTTCATATTGTATTTTATTTGATATATTTTTATTATATCCTGGAATTTTTCCTATTATTACACTTTTACTCATAATTATCCCTTATTGTTTTATTGGCATTGAATGCATTTGATTAACTATTGATGCTACATCAATATGTTGTTTATTTGCATCATTTGTTTTTGCAACAATAACCTCTAATGCTCTTATAATATTTTTAGAATTATTTATATTTATATTTGTATTATTATTTAATGAATTAATTAATATCTTTCTTTCTTCTTCATCAATATTTCCATCTTTTAATACATCTTTTAATGACTTAGCAAAACCTTCACCAATTGCTTCAGCTTCCGCTTTTTGTAATTTTGTATCTAAAGTTTTTGTATCTATCGTTTTATTATTTTTAAGTGTTTTTGATATATATTTATTCTCTTCTTGTAATAATTTTTGTGATGCATTTGGACTTAATACTGAATGTTTTATAGAATTTATATTTTCAACAATAGTTTGACTATTGTTTTGATTTTTTAATTTTAATTCTTTTACTTCTGCTTTTTTAATATTATCTACACGTTTTTGTTCTAATTGTTTTAATGTTTCAGGTGTATTTTTTTCTTTTAATTTTATATATTTATTTATTATACTTAAAATAACTTTTGAATTATCAATATCCTTTGATAAATATCTATTATTTTGATCATGTAAAGCTGCTCTAAATATTAATAATTCTTCTAAAGTTTTGCTACCAAAAAATCTATTTAATTTGTCAATAGAATCTTTAGCATGTGATTTTAAATTTGATATTAATCTATTTTTTTCAACATCAGATTTTAAATCGTATTTTTTTTCAGCATTTGTTGAATTTATTTTTGCTTTATTTAATTCATCATCACTATTATTAAACATATTATATAATTCATAACCTGCCCAAGCTAAACCTATAGTTATCCCAACTGGACCTAAAAGGGCTAAGGCTCCTCTTGTTATTCCTAACCCTGTTAATCTAGCAATTAATCCCATCTTTCCTATATTTTTTATACCTACAACTTTTTCTAATTTTTGTAATAATATTGATGATTTGTTTTTATTTTTTCTTTTATTATATTCTTTTTTATTTTTTCTTCGACTATTAACCTCAGGTGAACCAAACATATTTAATATATCTGATTCATAATCTTCTCTTGATGTTCTTTTACTTTTTAGATTTTTACCTTTTTTTGATCCACCAGAATCTAAAATATCTCTAATTTCCCAAAGAGCTACTAATTGTTGTTCATTAATGTTTAATGTTCTTTTTGTTTGTTCTTGTTTTAATTGTATGTCTTGTTGATCTTGTAAAGAATATGATTGAGATACTTGTCCATCTTGTTCATCTAATAATTTATTTAATAATGGATTATTTTCAAATGCATTATTAATCTGTTGAGCTTGCGCTTCTTTCATCATATCTTCAGTTGCAAACATTTGTCCAAAAATAGATTGTATTGGATTTAATAATAATAATTCATCTTCTAATCTCGACAATTGTTTATTTTGAACACTATTATGATAATTATCATCTCCTAATTGTCCTGTATATTTATTCATACTTAACTTATCAGTTTCTGTTCTGTTAACTCCACTTCCAGCAGTATGAGCTACAGATTCCATAATATGTCTAGTATAATCTAATAATACTTCAAATCTTTCAGGATATGCTTTACCTAAATAATTTGCCATTAATGCTTCTGGTCCTAGCTCTGTAGCACCAATTGCTTCTGCTAATCCTTTTTCTGATTCTAATGTTTTATTTTTAACATCACCTATTAACCAATCGGTGAAAACTTTACCAACTGATCTAACATTTCCCGCTTCATATGCATCCATCCAATTGTTTGTTGTTTCAATTGCACCTGCACTCATCTTAACAGCACCAGATATTACATTCCATCCTGGAATGTATCCAAGCATTTCATCTATACCTTTTCCGGCAGCTTTCCATACAGAATCTTCTTCACCTAATCTTTCAAGTTCTAATAATTCTTTTTGTTCTTCTAAATAACTAGTTGAACCACCTGATTGTATTCCAAAACCAACTGTTCTGATTTGTAATAATTCATGAGCCATGAATCTAGTAATTTCGGTATTTAATCCAAGTAATGCTAAATGTTTACCTTCATATGTGTCTGCTGTATTCATTATCTCAGATGGAGACATATGAATTGCTCGAGTCATATTTGTACTAACACCGTACCTTTCCCCAAATTTCTTTTCAGCTTTCATTTCATCAACAAGTTTGGTTTTATTATTTGCTTCATTATATAATGCTGTACTCGATTTACCAGATAATGTATTTGTAATTTGTCCCATAATATCAAATGTTGAATTTAGATTTGCAGATCCCTGTTCTAAACCATTTAATAATTTAAACATAATTCCTGGGTCTTTTATATCTCCTAATTGATCATATCTGCTTAATGAACCATCTGCTCCAAATAAATCTTCTAATTCATTATGAGCTTTATTTCCTCCTTCAAAATTTCTTCTAGATTCAGTATTCATTGTTTCTGCAGCAATTAATGGTAAAACAGATGTGTGTCCTTCTATCATTGATAGAATATTTCCTAACATTGCTTCTGCTGGTGTCATTGCTCCACCATTTTGCATTTTTGCTATTTGCATTCTAAGCATTAATGTGTTACCATAATCTTTTTCTAGATCATGTGCTTGAACTCCTCGTGATATAGTTTCTCTTCGAACTTGTGGTCCATTTCCAACTGACGATCCCTCTTGTATTTTGTTGAATAAAGCTTTACCACCTTTACTTAATGCCATCATTGACATCATTCCAGCCATTGCTGGATTTGAAGCCATAAGACCAGCAAGTCCAGTACCACCTACAGCAGAGGCAGTTCCTCCTCCTAACATTCCAACTAAACTTGATGCACCAGTTCCTAAAGAACCCATACCTCCAGCTAAATGCATACCTGTATATCCCATACCTCCAGAATTTAATCCTAAAGAATTTTTAGCTATATCTCTTACACCATCTAAACCTAACGCAGCTGATCCATAAAATATATTTCTTCCTAGTTGTCCTGTATTTTTTACAGCATTTGCACCAGCAGCTATTGAATCTTTAACTCCTGTACTTTGACCAGACGCAGCATTCATCTGTCTTGTTTTTGCATCAACATTCATTTTTTGAATTTTTTGTCCAGTCATCCCTGCACCAAATAAACTAGCATATGCTGAATTTTGAATGATATCATCCATCATTCCATCGCCTAAACCACCATCAATAGCATCCTTACCTAAACCATAAGCTCCCATTTTGGAAACACTTGCTGCCATCCTTGCTTTTTTTACTACATCAGAATTTGAAAAATTAGTTAATAATTGATTACCATGTTTTGCATATTCTCCGTATCTTGAATAATTTATTAATTCTTCAATTCGTTTTTTTGCTGTACTCATCTTTTTCCTTTGTAGTATTTATATATTGTTTATTTGTTGGATTTATACTCTTTTTATATATAATTCAATTTGAAACTATGTGAAATCGCGATTTTCGTAAAATCGCTGTTTTGGATTATTTTTGATCCTTTTGTCGTAGTATAGAAATATAAGAATTTATAACACGAACACGGGATCAAAAATAATCCCAGCCTGTTTTAATTGGGATCAAAAATAATCCTGTTTTACAATTTGGGATTATTTTTGATCCTGTTTTAATATAGTATATAAAGCACAAGAAAATTAGTGAAGAAATAAATCTTCACTTCAATCCTTTAGCAATTCTAGATAATCTATCACGTTCTTCTTGTTCCCGATCAATACCACCTATAGCTTCATCTTTTAATTTATTATTAGCATCATTAGCTTTAGCTTTAATATCATTTCCATTCATAGCAATAGCTGTATTAAAAGCTGTTTCACCATTCATTGGACTTCCAGTAATTAAACTATTTCTCATATTATTTCTAAAAGCATCATTTTCCTCATATAAATTGATTATATGAGCTTTATTTAGTTGTATCAACATCTTATCTACCTTTACATTAACCTAGTGTTATATCGCGTTTAAAATTAAGAACTAATTCTTCTAATCTTTTTTGAGCATCAGTATCTATTATTTTTGAATCAAATATTGTAGATTTATATTGAGTACTAATTAGATATGAAATTAATTCATCCATATCACCTTTTAAAATAGTTTCAATATCAGAACCTACGAATTCTTCAAAACCTCTCATAATAATACTAGTTGTAATATTAATTATATGTGATTTAGTTAATAATGTTCCTAAATCATTTAAATCTTTATATTGAGAAGGTTTCAAATCTTTTAAAAACTGTACTTTTTCATCAGAATACATTTTAATTAAAGCAGATATAGTTGATTGTGAACTAGCTTTTGTAAAATGTTGAGCAAATAAATAATCAAATATAATTTGTAATTTATCAATTTTTTCTTTATCCTCTAAAGCCTTTTTACTATATCTATTTATAACTTTTACTAAAGCAATAAATATAAGTTTATGAGTTGCTTCAAATAATTTATTTGAACCTTTTCCTCTTTGTCCTATTTCAGTTAACATTTCAATATATAAATAAAAATATATATCTATTAATGTAAAATAATCAATAGCATCTAATATTGATGTTATTAATTGTCTTTGTTCTTTTTCAATTCTTTTAATATTAATATCTGTTACATCCGTTATTGTTACTTTTGCTCTTGATAATTCTTGATTAGATATTGTTAAATCTTTTATATCGATAGCTATTTGTTTTCTATCCGATTCTTCTACAGCTTCTGTTAAGTTTGCTGTTAATCCTCCTAATTTTGTACCTCGTAATGAATATGTTCCAAATTTAGCAACTTTTGTTTTTGATGTATCTATTGAACCTATACCTATAAATAATAAATCATTTTCTATTAATTTATGTAAAGCTTTTGTTTTATTTGATGATCCTATTTTTTGAAGAGTGATTTTTATATTTTTTTTGAATTCTTTATAATGTTCAGGTTTATTTTTTAAATTTATTATCTGTATACTTGTTGTTTTCATTATTTTATTTTTCCTTATTGTTATAATTTGAAAAGTTGTTCAAGTCGTTCTGACTTCACTAATTTGATTTGATTATTAAATTCACTTGGAATAAATTTAAGTACTGAAGATATATTATTTACAGCTAATATTATTGGGAAAAAATTATCATCTCCATAATATTCATATGCTAATCTTTCTGGTCTAAATTTATATTTGTCAGGACAAGGAACAATTATTGTATTTTCTTCTTTTTGTAAATATGATAAATTATCAAGTATTCTATTACCCATAATATTTGGATCTTTAAATTCATCTATCATGAAAGTATTTATTTGATTATTATATGTTATTGTCATATATTATCCTTTATTTAAAGATATTTGATGTAATATATCATGTCCTGGTTTTCTATGATGTGTTGGTTGAGTTTTTAATAATATTGATGGAGAATTCTTATTTGCCTGTACTGCAGCTTTATTTATATTATTTATTTCTTTTTGTTTTGCTTTTTTTTCATATTCATATTGATGTGTTCTTCCACCTTTCCAATTATCAGTTGCTTCTGTTACTAAACCAGAAGCAACTTTATTATTATGATTTAAAACTTGCTTTGTTCCCATATCTGTATTTGATAATCCAACTTTACTTAACATAGAACCATTACCAACTATATTTTTTGCATTATCTCCAGGAAATGTTTTTTTAAAAGTTTGTCCATTTATTTTATAATCTTTTAGTTTTGCAACAACACTTTCATTTAATTCTTCATCTTGAATCTTATTTTTTATATCTTGTATTATTTCTGGATTATTTTTTATTTCATCTTCTAACTCTAGTTTATGTTTTTCAATATTATATGAATTAGCATCTGATTTATTTTGGTTAATATTATTTAATCTTTTGTTTAATTCTTCTTGTGCAAATTGTAATATATCTGTATTTTCAATTATATAATTTTTAATATTTTTTAACATTTTTTTCCTTTTTAATTATTGATGCTAATTTTTGTTTATCTATTTTATATTTTGTAATTATTGATTTAGTTGGTGTACCATAACTAATAACTGGTGCACCAACACCTCCAAAATCTTCTTCTAATTTATGAATTTTCATATAATATCCTTTTATAACTATTTGTTTAATTTATATATAATTTTAATTTCATTTTTATGATTGATTCTAAAATTTTAGAATCAATATCTTCTATATTAATTCCTGAATTTATTAATTCTTCTGTTGCTTCTTTTTTAAATATAGGATACATTTCATTTAAATGTTGTAATGACTTCTTAAACTTTTTAGGACATTTATTATTTTTTATATTTATTAATTCTTGTTTCATAATAACTCCTTATTATTTATAGTTATTTGTTATTCTTTGAATTAAACCACAAGAAATTCAAAGAAAAAGATTAATATCTTTTTCTTTGATAAAAATTTTAAATTAATAAGAGAATTTAAATTCTCTTATTTCACATTCACAATTAGTTTTTCCATCATTTCTAACTAAATTGCCATTTCCAACTCTTGTTTCTCTTGTTTTAAATTCAATTAAATAATTATCTTGTGTTGATACTTCTTTATCATATGCTTTCATAGATAAAATATTGTTTTTTCTTTCTACTTCTACAAATATTTCAGTATCAAAAGGAATATCATCTATAACTAAAACATCGTTATCACCATATCTACATATAGCTAGTGCATGAGACCCATTATTTATATCATTATATCTTATACCCCAAGAACCAGTTCCCCAACCGTTGTGAGTTCCAAATAATATAGGATAATCATTTCCTATATTAAAAGTTGTAAATTTAAAAGATACTTTGAAATCACCATCAATATCTTTATTAATATCATATGTTAATCCATCTGTATTAACAAATAAACCTTTTGTATAAGCATCTCCAGCTTCTGCATCTGCTATAGCTACATTTGCATATGCTTGTGGATTAATTAAACTTAATATATTACCTTCTTCATCAATTTCAGAAAATAAACTAGCAGAAATAGTTGTCGGAGGATTCTTCCATTTATAATCAATAACTGTAACTAGTGGAATCTTTGAATCATCTTTTTCAAACATTTCATTAGCTTTTGATTGAGCAATATTTAAAACAGTTTCATAATCTGGTAAATCTGAATCTAACATAACATTTATTTCATATGTTTTAGTCATATCATCATCCATTGTTAAGAAACTTTGTTCTTTCATATGTCTTTGAGCCAATTCTTTACTTCCTGTACCCATTAAATCACTTGTTTCTTGTGTTGTATGAATTACTATTTGTTTATCTTTTGCACAAAATGTTGTAACTTTAACTATATACTCTTTATATGTATTTTGATACTTTTCTGATACCTCATCTTGTTTTTGAGCTT
>Ga0256843_1002692_pt1 | contig 12816 bp, 6 predicted proteins | sample AlvinellametaG_FD_191572 | JGI IMG/M metagenome (GOLD analysis project Ga0256843, IMG submission 191572) | Pompeii worm associated microbial communities from hydrothermal vent at the East Pacific Rise, Pacific Ocean - Alvinella | ecosystem: Host-associated > Annelida > Integument > Unclassified ... | reverse complement strand
TTTCATCTTTGTAGTTTTCAGAGTTGCTTATAAAAATATTATACGCTTTTGTATAATTTGTTATAGCTAAATTTTTCTTTCCAATACTTTTATATAAGTCCCCCAATTCCTCTTGGATATATGCTAGAGAAGGCAGATATTTTTTTGGATTGCTTTTTGATAATTTTTTATATAGTTTGATAGATTCTTTTAGATATTTTTGTGCTTTATTTGGCTTTTGTTGTTTTATTTTTAATTTGGCTATAGAATGGAGTACTTTTGCTTCATAGTTACTTTTTTTTAGATTTCTATATAAAGTTAATGCTTTATTATAGTATTTTTTTGATTTACTTAATAATCCTTTTTTATCAAAGTATATATCTGCTAGTCGATTATAAGTTTTTGCTATCTCTATTTTATATTTTTTACTATTTAAACTTTTATATATTTTAATTCTTTTATTTAAGCTTTCTATACTTTTATCTAATTTATCTTGAATTTCATATAATAAAGATAACTCTCCATAAATTTTTGCTATTTTGGGTTTATACTTTTTTGGGTTTATTTTTGAGGATTTTGTATATATTTGTAGTTGTTTTAGATATGCAATCTCTGAGTTATCAAATGTTTCGCAAAGAGATTTTATATTTAGTAGTTTTTTTTGTTCTTGGAATTTTGCTTTTATATCTTTTAGCTCTTCGTTCTGCTGTTCTATAATTTTTATTTTTTCTTCTAATATTTTTTCGTTTTCTTCTAGATATTTTTTCTGTTGGTTGAGTATTTTTTCATTCTCTTGTGAGTTTTCTTTCTCTCTTTTTAGAATCTCTGCATTTTTATTAAGAAGCCTTTTTGCTTTTTCTAATTCACTATATTCATACCATAATCCAGTGGTAAATATAACCATTCCAACTAGAAAATATGTTAAATATTTAGTTATCTTTTTTTGGGCTTTACTTTTTTCCTCTTTTAAAATTTCATTTTGGTTTTTAGCCATGCTTAATCTAATAAATTCATTCTCTTCATTACTTAAGTCATCTCTACTAAAAGCCCATCTGTTTACTTTTTCTAAAACCTCACCAGTTATAAGAGCATCATCTGTTCTATCCAATTCTTTCCATCTTATTAAATCTGTTGTTATAGGTCTATCTATCTTTTGAATACTCTCTTCTATCCATGAAATATCAAATACTTCTTTGTATATTTTGCAGTTATATTTTATATATCCATTCTCTTCTCTAATCAACCCAGAGAGTTTTAGATAATGTTCTTGAGTTGTTTTTCCACTAAGAAGTAAACCTTTTTTTATTAATTTTTCCAATAGATAGAGCATTCTAATATTATATTTTTGATTGCTCATAATCATTTTTTGAATGTAACCAAGATTTGTCTCTTTGAAGTTTGTTTGAATAAATAGTTTATTAACTATATTATCTATCTCTTTGATATTTTCTATAGGATGGTGGCTAATATAGTCTAGTAATTTTTGTGTTAAATAGGGTATTCCTCCAGTATAATAAAAGACTTTTTTTAAAATTTCTTCTTTTGGCACTTTTTGATTTTCTAGTCCATGCAAGAGATTGAGAGACTCTTCTAATTTAAAAGGTTTTATTGTAATATCTTTTGCTATATTAAATGGAGTACGAGTTGAGTCTTTTATTAAGTCTTCAGCTCTTGCCACACCCAAGAGAGTAAAGGTGAGATTATTATATCTCTTATCACTACTTCGGAGATTATAAAAAGCACGAATTAGAGCAAAAAAATCATTAACAGAAAACCAATGTCTCATAGTTAACAAGGAGTCAATTTCATCTATAAAAATAACTATTTTTTTGTCTGTATGATTTAGTATTATTTCATCAAAACAGAGAGAGAAACGATTAACAAGAGTTAAATTTTTATGTTTTTCCCACCATAATATAAATAGCTCTTCGTTTATATTTAATCTATTTATTATTTTATATAAAAGAGAGAAGTACCATTTTGGGGCTGATACATCCTCTGTACCCATTATAGTAAGGTCTATATTGATAGTAATAATTCCTTCTTGTTCTAATATTTGTGAAGTGTGAAGAAGTAGAGAGGATTTACCTATTTGACGAGCATTTAATATATAACAGTAGTCTCCTCTTTTTAGAGAAAAATAGAGTTTTGCATCAGCTTCTCTTTCTATATAAGATGGTGCATTTGGAGGAAGAGTCCCTCCTACATAATAAAATTTTTTTTTCATAATCTATTATTTTGTAGTCTTCTTGTAAAGAAATCCTTATATAGTTTACATGAAAATTGAAATCTATTATTTAGGTCTCTAATCAAACCAGTAGCTTCTAGTATATAGCAACTTTTATCATCAGTTGTTTTTTTATTTTGAATAATATCTTTTAGGACTTTTATTAGTTTTGGATTATCTCTAACTAACAAGAGATAGTGTTGCATATGTTTTTTAAATATACTATTTCTATTATCTGACTCTTGGATAATATTCGATAGAGATTTATTTTCCATTGCCATTGTAAAAAAAGTTTGTTGAGTGAGATAAGGGTGTCCTCCTAAAAACTCTTTTATAATATTTAATTCATCATCTTTTAAAAATATATTATACTTTTTTGCTAGAGTATCTATTTCTTTTTTATTAAATGGTTGAATCTCTATTCCTACACCTACATTATGAAATGGAGACTGATTTATATTGCTTATCCCCAAGAGAGGTTCTGTGGAGTGAGATAAAATTATTTTTAGTTTTTCCCATAATGGGTCTGATTTTGAGTTTTCATGCCAAGCACGAAGTAGGCTAAAAAATTCATCAGATACATCTTTATATTCAAATAATTTATCAGCCTCATCAATAGCAATAACCAAAGGAGCAGGTAATTTTGATAATATTTTTTCTATTTTTTTTGTTGTTTTTGTTTTTGGAGTGAGTAGTTTTGCTATTTTAGGATTTAAATATATTGGTGTATTTAGTTCATAAGATATTATATTGCACATAAATGTTAATAACTTTTCTAGATTTCTTAATAAAAATTTATCTAGTTCTCCAAAATTAAAATAGACTACTAAATAATTATTTTCTTTTGATGTATGAATTAATCTTTTTAGTAGAGAAGTTTTACCGTATTGGCTAGGTGCTTTTATTCTAATTAGGGTATATTTTCCTTTTAGATTATACATAGCTTTTTTGTTGCTATATCGTTTGATATAAAAAGATGAATTCACAGGAATACTTCCTACTGGTTCTTCTAAATTTAACTCTTTTTTTGGAGTTTTTATTTTATTTTTTATATGATTTTTAAGTGCTGGAATACCTTTTATTGCACAAATAAGCTCATTGAATGCTTCGGTGTAATTCTTTTCTGTAAAATCAATATAGGATATATCTATATTTTCAATAGAGTTTTGTGAGTTTATAGCAATAGGAATAATCTTAAAATCAGAGTCTCTCTTTTGTTTCTCTCTCATCCATTCTATTTCATCTTTTACCCATTTTGCATTATCTTTTGATGATGGATAGATAATAATTCCACATTTTGATTTATCTATTGCATTTTGCAATACCTGTTTGGTTTTCCCTCCTGATGTAATATTATATTCATTACGAAATATTGTATATTCTTGAGCTTTTAGATTCTCTTCAAGAAGATTAATCCACTCTATATCTGTATGGTGATAGCTCAAAAAAATATCATATTTTCCTATATAGGCGATAAGTTCATCTGGAATTTCAGTTTTTAAAAAATCCAAAAATAACCAGCGAAGTATTTTTGTTAAAATTTTTTGAGTTATTATAACATCATCACTATCCATAATAATAGGACTAGATTCATGAGCTGATGAATTTCCTTTGAATACAATAAGTTCTAAGGCTCTCTTTAAATCGATTTTTTTTTCTGAACTTATTTCATTATTGATATAATCAGTATATATTACGACTTTTAGAAGTATACTTGCTGGAAGTTCCTGTTTGTTTATCTGTCGGAATTTACCAACTTTTAGTCTTTTATTCCATTCTCTATCTTGACTGAATATAATATTATTACCTCTCTCTTCTCCATAAAAAGAGAGAATAATTAATTTACAAAAAGCCTCTGCAACTTTTCTTGCATTACTTTGAACATCCTCTGGGTTATCGTTATTAAAAGTATTATAAGAATATTTAATTAAATTATTGATTTTTATTTTTTTGTTTCCCATTATATTTCCTCTATCATATTATTGCGAAATAGAGATTAAGAAAAAATATAAAAGGTATAAAAAAGAATTAATAATTCATTAAAGTATAAAATGAAATCACTCCTTGCTAATCAAATAGATTTATGATAGGATTGTGTAAAATTATTAGTAGGAGACTTTATGTTAGAAGATAAAGATATAGCTTCAATAAGAGCTAAGTTTGAAGCTATGAAAAATAGTGAGCAGTTTTGTGAGGATGGTAGTTGTAGTACACAAAATGAGATAGATTTAAAAGATTATCCAAGTTATACAGATGCACTTTATGCCAAAATATTGGCACCAAGTGTTAGTGGTATCTATCTATCTAGATGGGATATAAAAGAGATAGCACAGAGTGCAGGAGATTCTATGTCTATTCATCCTAGAAAAAGAATGTTTGAGCTTTTGATGAAGTATGCTGTAAGTCAAGAGAGAATGCAAATGGTATTAGATGCGATAGAAGAACATATGGAAAAAAAGATAGAGATATATGAGGAACTTCAAGATACTTTTCCAAGCTCAAAAGCTATTTTTGAAGATAAAATAAAAAAGGCAAGAAAAACTATTGATACATTTCCTCATATTATCAGAGAGTATTTTTGATGAAAAGAGTTATTTTTGCTATTTTGGTATTGTCTCTATTTGGGGGTTGTGTAGATAAAACCAAAAACTTAGACAAAAATATTACAAATTCCAATAATATAATAACAAAAACAGCTATAAAATATTTGGGAAAACCTTATAAGTATGGTGCCACTGGGCCAAATAGTTTTGATTGTTCTGGATTTGTTTATGCTGTATATAGAGAGGTGGGTAAAAATATACCAAGAACATCTATAGCCCAATCTCAAATAGCAGGAAAAAAATTAACTAAAGATGAATTAAAAGAGGGTGATTTAGTATTTTTTGATACATCTCTAAAGGGACATATAAATCACTCTGGTATCTACTTGGGAAATCATAAGTTTATTCATGCAAGTAGTGGAAAAGCTTATAGTGTAACTATTTCAACTCTAGATGGTTGGTACAAAGATAAATTTAGATGGGGAAAAAGAGTAAAATAAGTCCTAGCTAATAGTAGGACTTATAGGGGAGAGGAGGGGTTATTTCTCCTCATGGATTATAAATACAACTCTACGGTTTTTACTTCTACCCTCTTTTGTATTGTTGTCTGCTATTGGCATAGAAGAACCAAATCCTTTTGTTGTTAATATATCTGCTGGAACACCTTTTTCTACTAAGTATTTTTTGGTAGCTTCTGCTCTTTTTGTACTTAGTTTTATATTATAGGCTTCATTTCCTCTATTGTCTGTATGTCCTTGGATTTCAAATCTGAATCCTTTTCCATATTTTTTGATTTTTTCAGCTGTTATATCTAGTCTATCTTTACTCTCTTTTGTAAGTTCACTACTATTATTTTTGAATTGAACATTTGTTAGAGAGAATGTTGTCAATAGTTTCTGTTTAGCTTCTGCTTTTTGGGCAATTTTTTCTTTTTCTGCTTTTAACTCTTGGAGTTCTTTATCTTTTACTTCTAGCTCTTTATTGAGTTCATCTATTTGAGATTGAAGTTGTTCATTATTACTGTTTGTACTCTCTAGCTCTTTTTTGAGGAATTCAACTTTATCTTGTAACTCTTCTTTTTCAGCAATTAGTTGCTTTTCTCTCTCTAGTTCAGCTGATAGTTTTTTCTCTACTGATACTTTTTGAGTTTGAAGTAGTCCAAGTTTTCCAGTTAAATCTTTTTTGACTTTTTCTATTTTTTGTTTTGATGCTATTGAGAGTTTATCTAAGTTCTCTTTGAGTAATGCAATTTTTTTAGCTAAAGTTTCATTCTCACTAATTTTTGCTGTCAAGTTTTGCTCTAGAAGTTTTACTTTGTCTGCTAGTTTATTTTTGTCACCTATTACAGCTTTTTCTTCTTTTAGAGTTTTATCAAGTTTTTGTTTGATAGCTAGTTTTTGAGCTTCTAACTCTTTTAATTTCTTCTCATAATCTTTTTTGACTGTATCAACTTTTGCTTTGACATTGAGAGATAGCTCTTTTATTTTTGCTTTTAACTCATCAATTTTTCCTTGAAGTTTAGACTTCTCCTCTAGTTGAGCAGTTAGATTTTGTTCTACATTTGCTTTTTTGTCATTTAACTCTTTGACTTTTATATCACATTGTGCAGTGAGGTTCTGTTCAATAGCTTTCTTCTCTTTTTCTAGCTCTTTTATCTTATTTGTATATTTAGCTGTTAGGTTTTGCTCAATAGCTTCTTTTTGGCTCTCTAACTCTTTGATTTTACTTGTATATTTATTTGTTAGGTTTTGCTCAATAGCCTTTTTTTGCTTTTCTAGGGCTTTTATTTTTCCACTATACTCTTTTTTTAGACCATCTATAATATTTTTTGTATCTATTGATAGGTCAGCAATATTTGCCTTTAGTGCTAAAACTTGTGCTTTTAGATTCTTTTTTTCTTCTATTTGAGTAGATAAGTTTTGCTCCATAAACTCAAATTTATCTAAAATATCATCTTTTTCTTTGATTGCAAGTTTACTCTTTTCTATCTGTTTAGTTAGGTTTTGTTCCAAGTTTTTCTGTTTGATTCTTAGATTATTGATTGTTAGAGTATATTTTGATATTTTCGACTTATATTCACTCTCTTTTGCACGATAACTCTGTACAGATTCTTTTAGTTGTTGTATCTCATTTTCTAGAGATGCTATTTTATGGCTCAACTCTTTTTCTTTTTCAGTCTCTTTGGTTAGTTGAGATTGTAAAGTATCTATTTTCCCCAATAGAGGTTGTTTTGATTGTACCAATTGGTTCTCTTTTTCTAGCTCTTGTGAGAGTTTATTTTTTAGCTCTTCATTCTTTTTAGCAGTAATAGCTAATTGAGCCTCTATTGTTGCTTTATCTTTTAAGAGTTGTGCTTTTTTATCTTTGAGAGATTTTAGCTCTTTTTTTAGGGTTGCAATAGTTTTATTTAATATATTATTTGTAGATAATACATGATTTACTTTTTTGTTTAGCTCATTTATTTTTGTATTATAAGTTTGAATCTGATTTACAAGCTCTTGATTTTTATCTTTTAGTTGATTTATCTGCTCTTTTGCTACTATAAGAATTTTTGAGTTTTGGGCAGTAGCTTTTTTATTTTCTGTTGTAGATTTATTATTGTCTGCTACTGGATTATTTTGACTAATCAAAGCTTGAGGTGAGTTATTTTTTGCTGTATTATTTGTATCAGCTTTTATAGTTGGTGTGATAGCTATTTGATAATGAGCTGTTTTTTTTGTTTCTTTATCTGTTGAGTTATTATCCTCTAATTTTGTAGATTTTTTATCCTGTGGTACTGCATGATAATTTATAGCAGTTTTTACTGTACTATTAGAATCAGTAGATTTATTTGTATCACTATTTTTTGTAGCTGTATCTACTTTTAGAGTTGGTACTTCTTTTGAAGTTAGGTCATTACTTACTGTTTGAGTAGCTTTTTTATCATTTGGTTTCATATTGTAGTGAATATTTTTATCTGTACTATTTGCATCTTCTACTTGGCTATTATCTTTTAGAGTAGGTGCTACTTTTGAAGTTAGGTCATTACTTACTATTTGAATAGATTTTTTATCATCTGCTTTTGAATTGTAATGAACATTTTTATCTGTACTATTTTCGTTTTCTATCTTATTATTATCTTTTACAATAGGTGCTACTTTTGAAGTTAAATCATCATCTATTTTTTGAGTAGGTTTCTTATCTTCTGGTAGCATATAGTGAATATTTGTTGCTTCTGTTTTTTGAGGAGTCTGATTTGTACTATTTTGTTCTGTTGTTGTTTTTGTAGTATTAGTTTCTGCTTTTAGAGTAGCAGTAGTAGTACTATTTTTATCCTCTTTTTTTGTCTCTTTTATAGTAGTTGTTGTATTGTTTTCTACTTTTTTATCTTCTTTTACTTCTGCTGTGGTTGTATTTGTTTCTGTGTTTTTAGCTTCTACCTTCTTTTCTTCTTTTACTTCTTTTGTAGTGGTATTTACTTCAGCAGTTTTAGTCTCTTCTACTTTTTTGATAGTAGTTGTATTTGTATCTTTTCCATTTGTCTCTTTGGCTGTACTATTTTTATCAGATATTTTAGTCTCTGTTGAAACTACTTTTGTTGTACTTAGATTTGGTGGAACGACTTGATATTTTATAGTAGTTTCTGAATTTGTAGAGTTTGAATCTGCTTTTTTTGTCTCTGTTGTACTATTTTGTTTACTCTCTTGTTTTGTAGTTGTTGTGCTTGTTTCTACTTTTTTATCTTCTTTTGTTTCAGCAGTTTTAGTCTCTTCTACTTTTATAGTACTATTTTTATCCTCTTTTTTTGTCTCTTTTGCTGTACTTAGATTTGGTGGAACGACTTGATATTTTATAGCAGTCTCTAGATTTGTAGAGTTTGAATCTGTTTTTTTTGTCTCTGTTGTACTATTTTGTTCATTCTCTTGTTTTGTAGTTTTTGTTTCTATATTCTTTATAGGTTTAGATTCTACTTTTTGAGTTGCATTTTTATCACTCTCTTTTATAGTAGTTGTTGTATTGTTTTCTACTTTTTTATCTTCTTTTACTTCTGCTGTGGTTGTATTTGTTTCTGTGTTTTTAGCTTCTACCTTCTTTTCTTCTTTTACTTCTTTTGTAGTGCTATTTACTTCAGCAGTTTTAGTCTCTTCTACTTTTTTGATAGTAGTTGTATTTGTATCTTTTTTATTTGTCTCTTTGGCTGTACTATTTTTATCAGATATTTTAGTCTCTGTTGAAACTACTTTTGTTACAGCAGTTGTGTTTGCTTCTACTTTTTTTGTACTAGAATCCTCTTTTTTAGGTTCTGTTGTACTATTTTGTTCATTTTTTTCTATATCTTTTGTAGAACTATTTGTTTCTGAAGTTTTGGTTTCTTCTTTTGTATTATCTGCTTTTTGAGTCTCTTCTTTATCTTTTATGGTATTATTTATATCGGTATTTTGAGTTTTATCGTTTGATACTTCTTTTTTTGTAGTGGTAGTAGTCTGATTTGTATCTGTTTTTTGTTTAGTTGTTACTGTCTCTGTAGTAGTGGTTTTTGTTTCTTCTTTTTTTGTCTCTTCTGTTTTTTGAGTTTTGTTTGTATCATTTTCTTTAGTGACATTTTGAGATACCAAGTGAGTTACTGCTTTAGCATCATCTAAAGTAGCTCCTGCTTTTGTAAGATTATGCTCTTTTTTTGCATTATTTAAATTTGATGTACTGTTTTTTTCTTTTGAAACTACTATTTTTATAGTATTAACTTTTGAATTGCTCTTATCTATCTCTATTTTATGTGTTAGATTTGCCTCATGTTTTGGAGTTGATTTGTATGAAGCTATTGCTATCTCTTTATTTCTATTTTCATAACTATCTTTATCAGACTCCATTAGTGAATTTTTTTGTGAATGTTTATCACTCTTTGATACATGTTCTGTTTTTATATTTTTTGTTGTATCTGTTCCGCTACATTTTTGAAGTAAAAACAAGCCACCTATTAATGTAATAGTAATAATGGCTGTGTCTCTAATAGAATTATCTTTCATGGATATAACCCCTTTTTTTTTAAATATCAATATTATATATAATTTTCTATTGATAATGAGCTTTTAAATCAATTATTATCGAAAAATATATCTTAGTGTAACTTAGCTTTTCTCCTTTGTTATCAAATTGTAACCACTTTATTTTATACTTTTTAAACTTTTTTGAGAAGTTTGAGGAAATAGATTTTTGATAGTTTTAAAAGAGTGTTTAAATTTAATTGAATTTACTCACTTTATTGTATAATTATCACATTTTAAAGAAAAGGTACTTTGGTATGAATAATTTAATAAAAGTAGTTCTTGGAGCTGGTTTTGCTGTGGCTATTGCTTATTATGTTCAGAGTTCATTTGGACATATGGCTCATATAGAGTTTTTGATGATAGCTAGTGTATTTGGTGCTTATATGGCTATGAATATTGGTGCTAATGATGTAGCTAACAATGTTGGTCCTGCTGTGGGTGCTGGGGCTTTGAGTATTGGTGGAGCTATTTTGATAGCATCTATATTTGAAGCAAGTGGAGCTTTGATTGCTGGTGGGGATGTTGTCAAAACTATTAAAAAAGGGATTATTGACCCAAGTGCATTTGGTTCTGACCCAATGATATTTGTTTATGCTATGGCTGGTGCTTTACTTGCTGCGGCACTTTGGTTAAATTTAGCTACTTGGTTAAAAGCTCCAGTATCAACTACTCACTCTATTGTTGGTGGTGTTATGGGTGCTGGGATTGCAGCTGGAGGTTTTGCCATAGTATCTTGGGGAACTATGGGTAAAATTGTAGCATCATGGATAATCTCTCCTCTACTTGGTGGATTGATTGCTGCTGGATTTTTATATATTATCAAAGCAAAAATTCTAAGAAAAGAGGATAGGCTAGAAGCATCTAAAAAAGTAGTTCCTATTTTAGTTTCTGTTATGGCTATGGCTTTTATTACATATTTGACTATCAAAGGACTTAAACATATTTGGGGAGATATTCAATCAGTTTTACCATTTTTACCTCACTCTAAAAAGCCAACTATTGGTATAGCTTTGGTATTTGGAACTATTGGAGGAGTTATAACTTATATTTTAATGAAACCAAGAATTGCAACAAAGGTAGAGAGTCTATCAAATGATAGAGTAGATATTAATACCCTTTTTACAATTCCTCTTATCTTTTCAGCAGCGATGTTAAGTTTTGCTCATGGTGCAAATGATGTTGCAAATGCAGTAGGTCCACTTGCAGCTATATATGATGCTATTGCTCATACTACTATCTCTACAAAAGCTTCTATTCCTCTATGGGTTATGGTTACAGGTGGAGTTGGAATATCTGTGGGACTTGCACTATTTGGCCCTCGATTAATTAGAACTGTTGGTTCAGAGATTACAGAATTAGACCAAATGAGAGCTTTTTCTATTATGATGGCTGCTGCTATTACTGTGGTTATTGCTTCTCAACTTGGACTTCCTGTCTCTTCTACTCATATTGCAGTTGGTGGCGTATTTGGTGTTGGATTCCTCAGAGAGTGGCTTGATAGAAAAAGAGCAGATGAGAAGCATGTTCAGCTTAAAAAACAGCAAGAGGTTGTAGCTAGATATAAAGAAGAGTTAGAAAATGTAGGTGAAGACTACAAAAGAAAAGTCGAACTTATGGAGAGAGTAAAGAGAGAGAAAAAACTTGCTAAAAAAATCAAAAAAGAGCTAAGAGAGACATATGTAAAAAGAGGTATGGTTAAAAAGATTATATTAGCATGGATTATTACTGTACCAATGGCAGCTGTTTTATCTGCTATAATCTTTTTTATTCTAAAAGGAATAGGAGCTTAACCTATATAGAATAGAATAAAAAAATATTAGTTTAGTTATTTTTTCTACTTAAAATAACTAAAAACAATAATTTAAAAAGAAAAATTATTTTTTTTTAGATTTTTAAAAATTCCCAATATATCTTGTTGCTACAATTAAAAAAAGAGAGATATTATTGGGGGTTTTGTAATGCAGTTTAGATTTTTAATAATATTTGTACTGTTAGTATTGGGGATAGGAGAAATATTTGCTACAAATATTTCTAAAAGCAAAACTACTACTATTGATACTTTAATTTTATATACTCCAGAAGTGGCTAGTAGATATAATGGTGAGCAAAACACTAGAATAGAGCATATAGTAACAACTGCAAATACTATTTTAAATAATAGTCAAATAGATGTCAAACTAAATATTGTAAAGATACAAGAGTATAAAGATATAGATAGTAATTCATCTGCTAGAGATATTATTCAAAAAGTTAGAACTGATTTGAATATTACTAACTTAAGAAATAGTATAGGTGCTGATGAGGTTATTATTTTTGGGACATACAGTTCTAAAGAGAAAATGTGTGGACTTGGGTATGTCAATAGGGATAATCCAGACTATGCCTATGCTTATGTTAGTATAAATTGTGCCAGTTATCATCTAGCCCATGAGTTAGGTCACAATTTGGGTTTATACCATTCAGAAAAGAGTTATCCTTATGCTGGATATGCTAGAGGGTATGGAGTAGATAATGAGTTTGAGACAATTATGGCTTATGAGAGTGAGTATAATGGAGAGAAAATATATAAATTTTCTAGTCCATTACTAGATTGTAACGATATGCCATGTGGAGTAGAGATAGGTTATGAGCATGAAGCAGATGCTCGTAATGCTATAATCCAAAATGCACCAACTATATCTTTGTTTAAAATTTCTATGGATAACAATAGTTCTTATGATTTGGATGAGTTAAAAAAGGTATATGAATTTTATAAAAATAAATATATAGAAGCAAAAGAGAGATTAGAGGAGATTGGTAGTAGCTATCAAGAAGCAGAGAGTAATTATCAAATATATCTCTCTAATAATGAGTCTAAAATTGATGAAAATCAGAAGTATCTCCTAAAGGCAAACAGAGATAAGCTTTATTTATCATATAGAGTTTATGAAAATGATGTCTATTTAGTAATAAAAAGAGAATATGAGTTTGCTAAGCAGATATATAATAAGTTGATAGGAGAGTAGAGATGAAATACTACTCTATCTTAATATTGGTTTTTGTA
>Ga0256843_1002691_pt1 | contig 12816 bp, 9 predicted proteins | sample AlvinellametaG_FD_191572 | JGI IMG/M metagenome (GOLD analysis project Ga0256843, IMG submission 191572) | Pompeii worm associated microbial communities from hydrothermal vent at the East Pacific Rise, Pacific Ocean - Alvinella | ecosystem: Host-associated > Annelida > Integument > Unclassified ... | reverse complement strand
ATCGCTAGACAAACTAATATCCAACAACAGTAAAATAGACAAATCTTTTTCTATTTTTTTCTTCGATAAATATATCTTTTCTGACGGTGTATGTTTCGATTTGATATCGATAAACATATCCGTTAAAGCATCGATATCAAAATTGTCGCCTTGGGGTTGGCGTCGTTGTTCTTGGTAGCGATTATTGATATTGGTGAGCATCTTGCGAATAGCCGTCAAAGTAGTCGCATTATCGGCAATGGTTTCTTTGTAATAAGCCACATCGGTTTTAACGACTTTTTTGGGATATAATTTGCAAAAATCGGGTTTGTATTTACGTTTGGCAAAATCCCATTCGTCATAAGCCAAATAGTAATCTTTGGCATCAATTTCGACACTTTCAGAAACGGTAATATTTTCTAAAAATTCGGTTTCCCATACCGAATGTGTATCATCATCAACACGAATAGTCCTGCTCATCGAGAGTTCTTCCAAAGCATTTTGATGTTCTTCCAATTCGTCATCGCCATCAAAATCTTTCCAAATACCGCCTTTGTGTTCTTCCAATGTCTCGATTTTTTCAAAATAATTGCTCACCACCTGATCTTCCTGCTGTTTTTTATCGACTTGCATGGTTTCCAATTCCTCTACGGGATTGGCTTTCATAATGGTTTCTATTTCAGCATCAATGGCTTTTTTGACACGCTGATTGATGTTTTTTAAAGAATTATCATCATCTTTCTCGACAGTTTCACGCATCCATTTACCATAAACCAAATACAAATCGGCAGGTTTTTTGGCAGTTGCTTTTGCCTTGAAATGACTGATTAATTTATGGTGAATTTCTGCTGTTGAAGGGTAATCATCATACAGCACACGAAGCACTTGCGGAGCGGTTTCCAAGGCTTTTTGTCGCGATTCTTCCAAGGTTTTATCCTCATCGGGGCGCCAATTAAGTCCGAGTAGTTTTTGCGTTGACAAGTAGAGTACTCTAAAAATATAGAAACTCATATTTTCTTGAATCGTATCGAATTCCGAAAAATATTGTGGCAAGAAAAAATTATTATTTTTATAACCGCCTTCGTCTTCGGCAGGAAAAACATTGATGGGTTTACCGGTAATAGCGCGTGCAAAAATGGTTAATTTGGGTTTTATTTCATCTAATTTTGCGGTACGATCAGCCTCCAACAAAGCTTTTTGTCGTTTTTTTGATAGTTTTCCGGACATTTTAAAATAACCCGAAAATACGCCTTCTAATAATTCGTCCCAACTCATTTTTGTTTGTTGTTTTTATGACTGATGATTGATGAACCGATGAACCGATGAACTGATGAACCGATGAATCAAGGCGGCTGAGTGATTTTTTACAAGGCACGAAGTAAAAAATAGTATCGAAGCCCAGTTATTGATGAATCGTGTAATCGATGAATCGATAATTTGATAAATTAAAATTGTGTAATTGTGTAATCGTTGAACTGTTTATTTGATGAACCGATGAATTGATGAATCAATAAATTGACTTAGGTCACCCCATCATCGTACTTTTGCCTTTTTCCTCGCACCTTTTTCCTTTTTTCTGTTGAATCGTGTAATCGTGTATTTGTTGAATTGATAATATGATAATTTGATAAATTTAAATTAACTGAACTTTTGCATGTCATCAATCAAGTAATGTCACTTCGAGTGTTTTAGCGGCGTTTACGGAGCTAAAACGTATCGAGAAGTAGCATTAGGTCTATCAAAGACGCTTGTCTTACATTTCGATACTCCCGAAATTTCGGGATTGACTTCATTTCATTCGTCAAACTCCCGATAGTTATCGGGACAATATGACAAGCTTGCGATAATGTTTATTAATTGTTTATTTAACACAACCGCCAGCTCACCCATCATCGGTCATCGGTCACCCGTCATCCGTCCTAGTACTTTTACCTCATACCTTTTCCCTGTTGAATCGTGTAATCGTTGAACCGTTTATTTGATAATTTGATAAATCGTTAAATCAAATATCTTAATTCTGAAATCTAAAATCAGATATCGCACCTACGGCGCTTTATAAATACAATATTTTATTTACTACCATACTATCGTCCCTACGGGACTTTTGTGTAATCGTTTATTTAATTATATGATAAACTGATAATTTGATGAATCGATAAATTGACTTAGGTCACCCCGTCATCGTACTTTTGCCTTTTACCTCGCTACTTTTACCTTATTTTATATCAACAAATCAGTCAAATCGCGTAATGCTTCAATAATATCGGGTTCGTCACTTAAGGGTTCGACAATGGCTACGTGAACGGATAATCGTTTGGGCAGACCACTTTTAATCAATTTTGCCGCATCGACGAGCAATCTTGTCGAAACGGTTTCGGACAGTCCCAGCTCGGTCAGATTACGAATTTTAGTGCCAATATTGACAAGTTTTTTGGCAATTCCCGCCTCAATTCCCGTTTCATTTTCCAAAATTTCTTGTTCTATTTTTGGTTCAGGATAATTAAAACTCATTGCTACAAAACGCTGTTTGGTTGATGGTTTTAGTTCTTTAAATCCACGCTGATAACCCGGATTAAACGATGCCACCAACATAAAATCAGGATGTGCTTTGTAAGTCTCACCTAGTTTATCGATAAATAATTCGCGCCGGTGATCTGTAAGCGGGTGAATTGCCACAATCACATCGGGACGCGCTTCGGCAATTTCGTCCAGATATATAATGTATCCCTCTTTTACCGCTTTTGTCAAAGGACCGTCAAGCCATACGGTTTCGGTTCCTTTGATAATATAACGCCCAATCAAATCAGTAGAAGAAGTTTCTTCATGACAAGCAACCGTCAATAATTTTTTATCGAGTTTGCTAGCCATATATTCTACAAAACGTGATTTTCCTGTACCCGTAGGACCTTTCAATAAGAATGGCAGTTTATTCAGAAAAGATTTTTCAAATACTTCTTCTTCTTTTCCTACGGCATGATAGTAAGGTGTATGCTTCATAATACGTAATATTTGTTGCAATGATAATCATTTTAATCTAAAAGAGATTGCCATAAATTGACAATCTCTTTATTAAATGATTAAGTTTAATTTGGTTAATTAGGATTATTATTTAATCATTATTTTTCTAGCGCTTCATCAGTGGGCATTCCGTATTTAAAGAAATCTATAATTAATAAAATGATTCCTGTTGACAAAATGGTTGCACCTGTGATAAGCACCCAAAAATGTACTTGAATTTCGTTTTGCACATCACCAAATTCGTACCCTAAGATACGCTCTAAATACACTTGCGCAACACCGGCAGCGGCAAAAGCCGAAACCATAGTAAAGATACCGATATTAGCAAGCCAAAAAGCAGCGCGTCCACGAGCATGGTCGTATAATTTACGTCCTGTTAAATTGGGCATGGCATAAGTCATCATAGCGATAACAATCATAGCGTAAGCACCCCAAAACGACAAGTGTCCGTGCATAGCAGTAACCAATGTTCCGTGTGTGTAGATATTTGTTTGAGGTAAAGTGTGTGCTAAACCTAGTACACCTGCACCTAAAAATGCTACGATTGAGGCACCTAATGTCCAATAAACCGCTAATTTATTAGGGTGTTTTTTCTCTCCTTTACGGTACATATTAACTGCCCAAAGTGTCATGGCTAAGAAAGCTAAAGGCTCCATTGCTGAGAATATACCTCCTACGATTAGCCAAATTTTATTTACGCCAATATAGTAATAATGGTGTCCTGTTCCTAAAATACCTGATAGGAAAGTAAGACCAATTACTACATAAAGCCATTTCTCGATAACCTCACGGTCAACACCTGTTAGTTTGATTAATAAGAATGATAAAATACCACCCATGATCAATTCCCAAACACCTTCAACCCAAAGGTGAACAACCCACCAACGGAAGAAAGAGTCTAATACTTGACTGTCAAACTGCAACATGCCGGGCAAATAGAAAATTGCCGCACCTGCCAAACCTCCAAATAATACTAGTGATGTAGTCGATTTTTTCTTTCCTTTGATGATTGTCATTAATAAGATAACCAAGAATAAAACAACATCAATAGCAACTAAAAAGTCTAATTCGTGTGGAATTTCGAGGAATTTACGACCTTCCCAAATATTGAAATGATATCCGGTTAAAGCGGCAACACCTACTACTGTTAAGGCAATTAGTTGGACATAAGCCAATTTTGGTTTCCAAAGTTCTGTTTCGGCTTCTTCGGGAATGATATAATAAGCAGCTCCCATAAAACCGGATAACAACCATACCACTAATGAGTTTAAGTGAACTGTATGTGCTGTATTAAATGGTATCCACTGATGTAAACCATCATAACCCAAGCGGGCAAATCCCATGATAAAACCATAGGTCAATTGTATTGTGAGCAGTAGCATTGATAAGGCAAAAAACCAATAAGCTACTTTTTGTGATTTATATTTCATAATAATAAGTTTTTAGTTAGTTTTTCATCTGATCTTTTGCCAAAGGGGATACTTTTCTATCCACTTTTTCAAATCCGTTTAAATCGATATTGCCAATCCACTTAAAAAAGGCAACCATATCACCGGCATCTTTGTCGTTCATGCCGTAGCCAACCATTTTGCGTCCTCTTGGTGCATAAGGTTGATCTTTTGGCATTTTTAAAATCGATTTTACCATATCTTCACCGCGACGTTCAATCACGTTGGTTAATTCAGGTGCATAATATGCGCCCTCACCCATGATAGTATGGCAACCCATACAATTGTTCTTCTCCCACAAGTATTTTCCGTGGGCAACTTCAGGTGTAATCTGATCAGCATGGCTTTGATCTTGTGCTTTTGATAGCGAAAAGACTGTCAAGCCAATAAATATGGCAAAAGTGACAGCTGTTCCTACCAAAAAGAATAATCTTGCTTGTTTCTTTGATAACATAGTCTATTAATTTTGGTTAATTATTTTCCATAATAAAAGTTAATTTAGTCTTTTATCGATATAAAAGTACTAAATAGTCCTTTAAAAAAGATGACGAATGTCAGTTGTATAGACTATTCTATCAATCAGAAAAGTATATTTATATTTTTAACAGTTTCTTTGATAGATTGATTGGTCAACAAGATGCATGTTTGGTAATATGATAATTGTTTCAGGCTTTTTTGTATTTTTCTATGGAATCGTGTAATCGTTGAATCGTGTAATCGTTGAACCGTTTATTTGATGAACCGATGAATCGATGAACTGATTATTTGATAAATCTAAAATCGTGTAATCGTTGAATCGTGTAATCGTTGAACCGTTTATTTGATGAACCGATGAATCGATGAACCGATGAACCGATGAAGTGAGGCGGCTGAGTGAATTATCTGACGCAAGAGGATAATTTGTACCGAAGCCCCGTGATTGATAAACCGATGAATTGATTATTTGATAAATCTAAAATCGTGTAATCGTTGAATCGTGTAATCGTTGAACCGATGAATCGATGAACCGAGTAATCGATGAAGTGATGAATCGATGAAGTGAGGCGGCTGAGTGAATTATCTGACACAGGAGGATAATTTGTACCGAAGCCCCGTGATTGATAAACCGATGAACCGATGAATCGATGAATTGATTATTTGATAAATCTAAAATCGTGTAATCGTTGAATCGTGTAGTTGTTGATTTGTTGAATTGAAGCATCGGTCTTCGGTCACCCGTCATCGGACTTCAATCCTTAGACATGTCATAAATAAAAAATATTAAGGTAAGCAAAAATGATGCAATAGCAACTCCAAGTACATATCCCATGTAAGGCCAACCTACAAAGTCGCCAATTGAGGCAATTAATCCTAATTGTAGTGTAGCAGCTAGAGTGAATTTAACTTTTTTTGTCATTTTTTTGTGTTTATTTGATGAATCTAAAATTGTGTAATTATGTAATCGTTGAACCGTTTATTTGATAATATGATGAATCGATGAATTGATAATTTGATAAATCGTTAAATCTAAAATCGATAAATCAAGGCGGCTGAGTGATTTTTTACAAGGCACGAAGTAAAAAATAGTATCGAAGCCCCGTTATTGATGAACCGATAATGTGATACATCCGTCACCCGTCATCGATCACCTTCCTTTCATCACTCTAATCCCAGCATTTTATATGCCTCGTCTATATAGATAAAAAAGTCATTTGAATGTGCTGTTCCATTGGGGAAGAAATCGCGTTTTTTACCTAAACGTACAATAATAACATTATCTTCGGGAATCATAATAACATATTGCCCCAATACGCCTCGCATATAAGCAATTTTCTTGCCTTTATAATCGCTTAACCACCAGGAATATCCGTAGTAGGGCGATGATTTTAGTCTAGGTGAAATAGATTTTTTGACATAGGCGGTATCTAATATCTGGTTACCTTCCCAGTTACCAAAATGTTCGTATAATTTGCCAAAACGGGCAAAATCTCGTGCATTGGAATTGACACAGCAAAAGGCTTTTTCTGTTTTAGCATTATCGTCAAGTGTCCATAAAGCATACTTGCGGGCGCCCATAGGTTTCCAAAAACTTTTAGACATATATTCAGAGAGTGTCATTCCGGTGGCTTTGGCAACAATCATTCCCATGAGTTGTGTATCACCGCTTAAATAATGGAATTTTTGTCCGGGTTTGCTGTCAATGCGTACATCTTCAATCATGAGCTTGTCGAGATCGTCGCAAAAATATGCTTCGGTGGTGATATGAAACGGGTTGTAATAATCTTCGATCCAATCGGAGCCACTACTCATTGATGCTACATCGGCAACGGTAACTTCACCGGCATATTTACCTTTGAGCTTAGGAATGTATTTTTGTACTTTATCGTCCATTTTTACATATCCGTCTTTAATGGCTTTCCCCAATAAAGCTTCGGTGATGCTTTTTGCCATCGAAAAAGAGTTTGACAGACTATCTTTATGATATCCTTCGTAATAATTTTCGCTAAACAAACTGTCGTTTTTGATAATTAGAAAAGCGACCGTTTTCATTTTTTGATGTTCGTCCATCAGTCGCTTGGTTGGCTTTACGGCATTATAGTTTTTAGCTAGGGGCCAATGCCAAATATGTTGCGGATCATTTTCTATTTTTCGCGTCGGAAAGAAACGCGCATCGTCGATAAATGCCGTAATATGACCATTGCCATATACCATTTTGGCAGATTGCAAAATATATCCATAGCCTGTTACATACAACAGTACGGCTATAAGCGCTAGTCCTACGACTAAACCAATGAGTATTTTTTTAAGTTTTTTCATATATTTTTTTTATGGATTACTTTTTCTTAAACATTATAATTACTACGCGAAGGATTTGTGCGAAAGTAATGTTTGCTAGTGTAATGATAAACACTACCTTTTAACAAACACTTTTCGGGTTGTTTTCATCGCGGACTGTATATTAATAATGTATGTGCCACTTGCTAAATTTTGCACATTTATTTGAATATTTTGCGCATTTAAAGGTATTGTTTTTTGAACTATTTGACCTAAATAATTCGTAATAGTAATATTTTTAATCTTGTCATTTCCATTTATTTCCAAAGTGTTTTCAACAGGATTAGGATAAATCAAAAAATTTGATTCTGTATTTTTTTCAATATTTGAAGCGTTGGATTTTGTCGCCTCAAATGTATAAACAACTACTGTTGTAGCATCGCCAAAATCGCTTTTAAACATAATTTTATCACCATTGGGCGAAGGCACAGGCATAGGTGATTTTTTGTAAGTTGATGAGGTACTAAAATGATGTCCATAATGTTCGACCAAACCGGAATTGTCAAGTTTAATAGCCAATATTTGCCCTGAACGTGCGGGTTCATCTTGACTGATATATGCCCAGCCGGGACGATTAAGATTACGACAAGAAATGTGTCCTTCACCTGCAAAATCGTTAGTAGTATGAAGAACAACTCGTTCCATTCTGTCTAAATAATACATATTTACCGTACCTGTTGGACCCCAAAACTGCACCAATACTTCATCGCCGTTTTGCGCATAACCAAAATCGCCATGGTTACCATAATCTGCTATTCGGCGTAAAAACTGCATGTCTGAGGTATTGTATATTTCGACACCATAGTGTCCATTAAACGGATTAGCCGAAGAAGTTGTATTATGATTCCACATAATCCCCACAAAATCACCCGATTGCGACACCGAAACCCAATCGACATACTCCGGCACACTGGCATTGTTTCCCCAAGCGCCCGCAAAAGTTTGGCGGTATAACACCGTATTGGTTTGTAAATTGTAAATTATAATATCCATATCGACACCATGTTGACCTACAAAGGCAACAAAATGATCATTTTTATCGATATTTCCTTCGCCGGGACCCATTTTAACCAAATCATAGTTAGTTTGCGTTGCTTCATCTAAATATATATGCCCTACTGTATTTACTTGTTGAGATGAAACCGTATAAGTTTTAATATCACCATTCTCCATAAAACCGTATAAAATATCAGCATTGGTATTTGACCAATAGGTTGGGTAAATTGAGCCCGCATTTTGTATTTCATAAAGCAATTGATGGGTTACGGCATCGTAAATAGCTGTTGAATAAAATTTGTATAATGTAGCATCGGCATTCCAAGGCTGAATTTTGGCATATTCGTGATGTGGATACCAATTCCAAGCCGTAACGTAGTCGGTGATTCGTGTTATTGTAATAGCATCCGGCACAGAATTATCTTCAATAGACGCATTAAGGGCAGGTAGCGTAGCAGGTGGTGTAGCAATGCTTGTGTATGGCACATCTGTTGGAAATTGTGCTGTCATTGATATGACCGTTAGCAAAAGAAAAATTATTAGTGTTTTTTTCATGTTGTTTTTTTTGATAATTTATTGTGTAATCGACTATTTGATGTCCCTAAGTTTCTCTGCCGCTGCCGCACGAATCCTTTCATGTGGCCAGTTACTTTTTTGTTTTTAATATTACCACGCGAAGGGATTCGCGCAGTAGCAGTGAATAATAATTACGGCTCATGCCAAAACTCTTCAATTCTCCAATCTGCAAATAAAGAGTCTCTATCGAACCATAAAAACAATTTTGTACCACCTTCGGGATCAATATTCCAACCAAATTTTTCTTCTACCTCATAAGTCATTAAGTATCCATTGTCAGCTTCTTTTATTTTTTCAACACCCAATAATTCAATAGTTTCTTTTATTGTTGTTCTCTTCCCTGTATCAAAAATGCCGTTTTTTAATACATTATTAACTAAATCAAAAACCATTTTTTTCCTATTATTATCACTATCTATTACTTGTTCTATTGGCTTCCATTTATTTGAATTAAAAGTACTCCAACCAACATCTTCAACTAAACGACATCTAGTGCGATATCCTATAGCAAAGCCTAATAGCAAAGCAATTAATATGTATGCTAATATTTTCATCTGCCTATTCAAATTTTACTTTCCAGAATTATCAATTAACCATTATCAATTCTCTATTAATCTATATGTTTTTCAAGAAATCATACATCAAACGTACACCAAAACCGGTAGCACCCTTACCTTTATAATCTTCGGGAGCTTCTAAAAATGCCGGTCCTGCAATGTCGATATGGATATAAGGTTGCTTGGCAAAATGCTCTAAAAATTTACCTGCTGTAATCATTCCGGCGTTACCACCGCCTAGGTTTTTCATATCGGCAATGTCTGATTTTAGTTCATCTTTCCATTCGTCCCAAAACGGGAATTTAACCACACGCTCGTGCGTTTTACAACCTGATTTTTCCAATTGTTTAAAATATTTTTTATCGGCATTACCCATCACAATAGCGGCTTTGGTGCCAATAGCTCTAACGGCGGCACCTGTAAGCGTAGCCGCATCGATAATTACTTCGGGTTTGTATTTATCGGCATAGGCAATAGCATCTGCCAAAATCATACGTCCTTCGGCATCGGTATTAAGTACTTCGACGGTAGTACCATCAAACATTTCAATAACATCACCGGGCGCATACGCCGTTTTGCCGGGACGGTTGTCCGTAGCGGGAATCAAAGCGATGACATAAACGGGCAGGTTGTTTTTTGAAACAGCATCCATTGTAGCTGCCATCATTGCGGCGCCACCCATATCGCTTTTCATTAAGTCCATAGAATGTGGCGTTGGTTTTAGACTTAATCCACCTGTGTCATACACAACGCCTTTACCAACCAAAACAATCGGTTTTTTGTTTTTGGCATTTTTAGGTTTCCATTCCATAATGGTAAAAGTAGGTGGAATTTCAGAACCTTTGTTTACGGCTAGCAAACCACCCATACGCAACTCTTCAATCTCTTTTTTATGTAATACTTTGATTTTTAGTCCGTCATTGACACGTTTTTTCTGAATCTCCATTGCCAAACGCGGTGCATCCAGATACGAAACAGGTTCGTTAACCAAGGTACGCGCCCAAAGGGTAGATTCGATTACGCTTTTAAATTCATTTATTTTTTCTTGTAAAATACCTGCCACTTTAATGGTAGTTAGCTTGTTTTTCTTTTTGTCTTTATCTGAAAAATATTTTAAAAATTGATAATCCGATAAGTAAATTCCTTCAATAAATGCTTGTAATTTATCATCACTCGCACCATGAACAGCAATTTCTACTTCGTTTTTTACTTCGGTATGGATTTTATGTGCTGCTTTTCTAATTTGCTCCAAATCCATTTTTTTGACATTCACCACATACATATAATGTTTAGGTGTTTTAACGAATTGCACATCTTCTTTATCAAATCCTTTTTTCATAAAAGGAATTACTTTTTCACAAGGCAAAAATTTAATATCTGATTTTTTTTCGGCTAAAACGATTACATTTTTAGCGTTTTTAATACTTTTTTGGGCTTTTATTTTCATAATTATGTTTTTTTATCTTTAAACTATATATGTTGGTATTGACAACCGGCTTTTTTTTGACGCGAGCATCGCGTCACTACGAATTTGTACCATCCACCATCTGTCAAGAAAAAATTATTGGATAAAATTACAGCTTTTTTTGAGAGATTTTACAATTTTAATATTTTTATAACTTTCTATTTGCTGTTTTAATGACAATATCGATGATAGATTGTGATATGTTTTTGTCACGATTTTTGGATTGCTTCGCCCCAAAAATCCCGCCAAAAACAAGATAATGCCATTTTTGTTAGCTACCATACTGTCGCACCTACGGCGCTTTTTTTTGTTATTCTTTTTGCTACAAAAATTTAGCCCCATTGGGGCTGTTTTTAAATTGATAATGTAAAATTGATATCCCGATAACTATCGGGATGTAATTAATTATAAGTTTCTATTTTTTTTCATAATTTTACCCTAATGAAAACAACTTACGATTACGTTATTATTGGTTCGGGATTTGGTGGCTCTGTATCCGCCCTTCGATTGGCAGAAAAAGGTTACAAAGTTTTAGTGATTGAAAAAGGCAAATGGAAAAAGCCGAAAGATTTTCCTAAAACCAATTGGCATCTGCGCAAATGGATGTGGTTCCCAACTATTGGTTGGTACGGCATATTTAAAATGACATTTTTCAGACATTTATCTGTCATAAGTGGCGTTGGTGTTGGTGGTGGCTCCTTGGTTTATGCCAATACTTTGCCTAAACCTAAAAGTGCTTTTTTCAATTCAGGTTCATGGCAGGGACTAACAGACTGGGAAAAAGAATTAGCGCCACATTACCAAACTGCCTATAAAATGCTAGGCGCTACTGACACGCCAAAATTGTATGATGCTGATAAAATACTAGAAAAAATTGCTGATAATCGAGTTTTTGAACCGACCAAAGTGGCAGTATATTTTGGCGAGCCCGAAAAAACTGTTCCTGATCCGTTTTTTGACGGAAAAGGTCCCGATCGAGCAGGGTGTAATTTCTGTGGGCAATGTATGACCGGTTGTCCGTATAATGCCAAAAATACTTTGGATAAAAATTATTTGCACTTGGCACAACAATTAGGCGTGGATATTATAGCCGAACATCTTGTTAAAAATGTCATACCACAAGAAGACAATTCATACATTATTGAATATAGAAAAACAGGTAATATTTTTGCCAAAAAGAAAAGAATTCAAAGCAAAGGTGTCGTTTTTGCAGGTGGCGTACTCGGTACTATTCCGCTACTATTAAAATTGAAGCAGACCACCATGCCAAAATTGAGCAATATGCTAGGCAAAGATATCAGAAGCAATAACGAAGCACTCATTTTTGTAACCACATCCAACAAAGATTTTGATATGAGCAAAGGCGTTGCCATTGGTTCTATTTTAAACACTTCGGAAAATAGTCATTTAGAGCCTGTACGTTATGGTAGTGGCTCGGGGTTTTGGCGAACAGGCGTGTTGCCTTTGGTAACCGAAAAGTTTTGGCTCAAACGATTAGGTAAACTGATTTTAGAATTGTTTAAATCGCCATGGCAATGGTTGAAAATCTATTTTGTCAGAAATTTTGCCAAACAAACAACGGTACTATTATATATGGAAAGTCTAGAAGGTAAATTGCGACTCAAAAAATCGTGGTTTGGTATCAATACTAAGGTGCAAGACGGTAAAGCACCTAGCGCTTTCATTCCCAATGCGCATAATTTGGCTAGACAATATGCCGAAGAAATTGGTGGCAAACCAATGTCTTTTATTCTTGAAAATTTGTCAGGCATTCCGTCAACAGCACATATTTTGGGTGGTGCGGTTATTGGCAAAGATGCCAAAACGGGTGTGATTAACAAGAATCAGGCTGTTTTTGGCTATCCAAATGTTTATGTTTGTGATGGCTCGGCAATTTCGGCTAATCCGGGTGTTAATCCCGCGTTGACTATTACGGCTATGACAGAAAGAGTGATGAGTTTGA